>Ga0326728_10000939_pt1 | contig 107905 bp, 99 predicted proteins | sample MB3enrmetagenome_FD_207602 | JGI IMG/M metagenome (GOLD analysis project Ga0326728, IMG submission 207602) | Lab enriched peat soil microbial communities from McLean, Ithaca, NY, United States - MB31MN | ecosystem: Environmental > Terrestrial > Soil > Wetlands > Peat | place: USA: New York... | reverse complement strand
GCAATGGGCCCCTAAACCTTGACCGGAATTGAGTCGCGAGCGCTCCCTCAGGGACCCAGGCTCGCCGCATACGACGTTTCCATCATCAAGGGAACGCCCTGCCATCGCTCAATCGCGATTCTTGGGATAATACCCTTCGCTTCCCCGCGCTGCTGCTATAATCAAACGGTCATCATCCTGGGGCGCAGCGGAGCGTGATAATGGCGCTGCTGAGCTGTCATTGTCTCGGCGGCAACGTTGAGTTGACCGAAGAGCGCGAGCAGCACGTCAGGGAGCGGCATCCTGATCTGCTGCCTGCGTGTCGCAACCATCCAGGGCAGACGCTGGCCGACCCTGACGAGGTGCGCAGGAGCGCCCGGCTGGCGAATGCCCGCCTCTTCTCGCGCTGGTTTGATAACATAAGGGGCGGGAAGCACTTGGTGGCCGTGGTATTGAGCGAGCCTTCAGGACGACACTGGATGGTGAGCGCGTACCTCGCAAGGAAACTTGCCGAAGGAGTCTCGGAATGGAAGCGAAACTGACCTTCAAATACGACCGTGAGGCCGACGTCCTGCATATCGATAAATGTCTGCCTTACGCCGACCAGGAATCTGCGGAGCTGGGCGATGATGTGGTCGCCCGGCTGAACCCCTCCACCGGCGAGATCGAGAATCTGGAAGTCATGTTTTTTTCCACCCGGCTTCTGCGCGGTGACCTGTTCCAGTTGCCGGTGACGGCAGACTTGCGCCTCGCTGTGTAGCCCTCCTGCCTAGCCCAAAAAGGATGAGGTCGAAACGTGAATCCCCCGAATGACGATCTGATTGGCGATGTTGTTCGCCGCATTGTGCAGGCGGCGCAGCCCGACAAGATCATTTTGTTCGGCAGCCGGGCGCGAGGCGATGCCCGGCCCGACAGCGATATTGACATCCTGGTGATTCAAAATTCCACCGAGCCGGGCTACCGCCGTGACGCTGCCCTCTACCTGGCGCTGGCGGGACTGAACGCGCCCGTGGACGTCATAACGTACACCCCCGAAGAAGTCAGGGATTGGAGCGCTGTGCCTCAAGCTTTCATCACCACGGCCGTCCGTGAGGGGAAGGTGGTGTATGAAAACAAAGGCTGACGTGGTCCGCGGCTGGCTGCGCAAGGCCGCAAGTGACATGCTTACGCTGGAGGCTGCGCTCGGAGCGGGCGCGTTCGATGGCGCCTGCTTCCATGCGCAGCAGGCGGCCGAAAAATATCTGAAGGGCTTTCTGGCCTTTCATGATAGGCCCTTTCCCTTTACCCACAACCTGGGCGACCTCACCGAACTCTGCGCCGGCATCGACGCCCTGTTCCGCACGCTTACACCCATGGCATCCGAATTGACACCGTATGGCGTTCGACTGCGCTACGATGATACCTTTTGGCCCACAGTTGAAACGGCGAAGCAAGCTCGCGCTTCAGCCCTTGCCATTCGCGACTTCGTGCTTCCTCACCTCCCCAAAGAAATTGTGGATACCGCAAGGTAATAACTCTCCCCGACGTCATCGGCAATCGGACTTGACGACATCATTTAATAGCCGGTGCCAACAGCCCTGGACAGATAGCCGCGTCATAATGCCTTCCCCTTCTCCACGCTGCTGCTATAATCAAACGTTTATCACCCTGGGGGCGAGCCGCAATTAGACTGGCGGGGGAATCAGTCCGCCTGGGGCGAAACTTTATGTCCGGAATTATTGGTTACATCGGGAACAAACGTGTGGTGCCCGTGCTGCTGGAAGGCTTACAGCGGTTGCAATACCGCGGGTACGATTCCGCGGGCCTGGCCGTTATGCGCGAGGGCCAGTTGGACGTTCGCCGGTCCACCGGCAAGCTGCGAAATCTGGAGGAGAAGATTCGCCTCGATCCCATGGACGGCGCCTACGGCATCGGGCACACGCGCTGGGCCACGCATGGCGCGCCCACCGAGGAGAACGCTCACCCGCATATCGATTGCCATCAAAGCGTGGCGGTCGTTCACAACGGGATCATTGAGAATTACCTGGAGCTGAAGGAGCAGCTCGAAGCGGAAGGCCACAAGTTTACCACCGAGACCGACACGGAAGTGATCGCCCACCTGGTGGAAAAAACTCTGAGCGGAAATGGCGCGATGCGGCCTGCCCCCAGCCTCGAAGACGCCGTGCGGGCGGCGGTGCGGCAGCTTGTGGGGGTCTTCGCGCTCGCTATTATCTCCACCAAAGATCTCAACAAGATCGTCGCCGTGCGGCAGGGTCCGCCGGCGGTGATCGGCCTGGGAAAGGACGAATATTTCGTGGCCAGCGACGTGCCGGCCATCCTTTACCACACTCGCGACTTGTTTTTCCTTTCGGACGGCGACGTGGCCGTGCTTACCCCCAACGGTGTGACCTTGTCCGATTTTGACGGCCATCCCGTTACGCGGCGCGTGCAGCACATTACCTGGGATCCCATCCTGGCCGAGAAGGGCGGGTTCAAACACTACACGCTGAAGGAAATCTACGAGCAGCCGCGCGCGGTGCGCGACACTGCTCTGGGCAGAATCTCCCCCGAGTCCGGCCAGGTTTTCCTGGATGAAATGGAAATTAGCGAGGAGGATTTCCGCTCGTTCCAGAAAATCCGCATTGTCGGCTCCGGGACCTCGCGCCATGCGGGGCTGGCGGGAAAAGTGATGATCGAGCGCCTGGCGCGCGTGCCGGTGGAAGTGCATCACGCCTCGGAATTTCGCTACAGTGACCCGCTGGTGGATGCGCAGACGCTCACCTTGCTGATCACCCAATCGGGCGAAACGGCAGACACCATCGCCGGCCAGCGCGAGGCGAAGGCCAAGCTTTCCAAGACGCTGGCCATCTGCAACGTGCTGAGCAGCATGGTGCCGCGGGAAGCGCATGGCACCATTTATACCCACGCCGGGCCGGAAATTGGCGTGGGCTCAACCAAAACCTTCTCCGCGCAGGTGACGGCGCTTTACCTCTTCGCCGTTTACCTGGCGCAAATACGCGACCGCCTGCCCGTCGCCGAGGCCAAGAAGCTCCTGGCGGCGTTGACCGCCTTGCCCAAACAGCTCGAGAGCGTATTGCAAAAGGACGATGAGTTCGAAGATTTCGCGCGGCATTTCTACCGCTCATCGGATTTCCTTTTCCTCGGCCGCGGCGTGCACTTCCCCGTGGCGCTGGAAGGCGCCTTGAAGATGAAGAAGTTCTCCTACATCCACGCGGAGGCCTGCCCGGCCGGCGAGATGAAGCACGGGCCCATCGCGCTCATCGCCGATGGGATGCCGGTGGTCGTGATCGCCACCTGCGATTGGAGCGCCGAGGATTCGCGCGCCCGCTACGAGCGCACCATTTCCAACATTAAGGAGGCCAAGGCGCGTGGGGCCACCATCCTGGCGCTGGTGAGCGAAGGAGATCGCGAGGTGAGCGACATGGCCGACCATCTCGTCGTGCTGCCCCCCACTAATGAGTTGCTCTCTTCCATCCTGGAAGTGGTGCCGCTGCAATTACTGGCCTACCACATCGGCGTGCTGCGCGGCTGCGACGTGGATCAGCCCCGCAACCTGGCCAAGTCAGTGACGGTGGAATAAGAAAGAGTTAAAAGTCGAAAGTTGAGAGTCAAAAGTAACTGGCAAATGTTGTTTGCCTTATACTTTCAACTTTTGACTTTCGACTTCTCCATGAAACTCGTCTACTCCGACCAATACGACCTGAATCTGGGGAACCACGTCTTCCCCTCCATCAAGTATCGCCTGATCAAGGAAAAAGTACTGCGCGACCAGATCGCGGGCTCGCAGGATTTTGTCGAGCCGCTGGCGGCTTCGGAAGACGATATCGCGCTGGTACACCACCGCGAATACATTCGCAAGTTGCAGGCCGGCAAGCTTTCCTACTTGGAAATCTTGCGCCTGGAAATTCCCTACTCGCCGGAGCTCGTGCGCGCCGTGTGGCTTTGCGCGGGCGGGTCAATCCTGGCGGGGCGGCTGGCCCTCCAGGACGCCACGGCCGTGAACCTGGGCGGAGGATTTCATCACGCCTACCCCGACCACGGCGAAGGCTTCTGCGTTCTCAACGATTTTGCCATCGGCATTCGCCGGCTGCAAAAAGACCAGGCCATCGAGCGCGCCATGACCGTGGATTGCGACGTGCACCAGGGCAACGGCACTGCGGCGATCTTCGCCGGCGACCACACAGTGTTCACTCTCTCCATCCACCAGGAAAACAACTATCCCTATCCCAAGCCCCCCAGCACGCTCGATATCAACCTGCGCGACGGCGTGGAAGACGCGGGATACCTTAAGGAACTGGAAAAAGGACTCGATCAAGCGCTCCATGAATTTTCACCGGACCTGATCTACTACGTGGCGGGCGCCGACCCCTATCGCGACGACCAACTCGGAGGGCTTAGACTCTCGATCGAAGGGCTCGAGCGTCGCGACCGGTTGGTTTTTGAGAAGGCGCGAGCTAAGAATATTCCCGTCGCGGTCACGCTGGCAGGAGGGTACGCCCGCCGCGTGGAAGACACCATCCAGATCCACACCAATACCATTCGAATTGCGAAGGAATTTGCGAAGTGACCTACTTTTGAATATTAACCAATAGAGTATTCATCGAACCAGTACGATAGCCTTCCAAATCCAGGGTGACGAACTTGAAGCCGAGGGCTTTGAAGATCTCAACGAACTTGCGGGTCATGGATGACTCAAGGGCGCGGGGCAATTCCTCGACAGAAATTTCGATGCGCACAAGTTCCTCATGATAGCGCACGCGGAATTGGCGGAATCCCAGGGCTCGCACGGCCTCTTCGCCCTTCTCGACAACGGCCAGGCGCTCCGGCGTCACTTCAATTCCGTAAGCAATGCGCGAGGAAAGGCATGCGGAGGCGGGGCGGTCCCAAACCGGCAATTCCACCTGGCGCGAGAGTTCACGGATGTCGGCCTTGGTCAGGCCCGCATCCAGGAGCGGGGTCAAAACCTCGTGCTCGCGTGCGGCTTGCTGGCCGGGGCGCCAGTCGCCCAAATCATCCTTGTTGATGCCGTAAGCCACGGCGGCGAATCCGCGACGGCCAGCCAGTTCATCCAGTTTCACGAACAGTTCATCTTTGCAGAAATAGCAGCGGTCCGCGTTGTTGGCGCGATAGCTCGGATTAGCAAGTTCGTCAGTGGCAATAAACTCATGCGGGAATTTAAAACGCGTCACGCACTTCTCGGCCTCCTCACGGTCGCGCGCGGAGTAACTGGCGCTCAGCGCCGTAACCGCCAACATGCGTTCACCGAGCGCCCGATGCGCCGCGTAGGCAAGGTAGGCGGAGTCCACGCCGCCCGAGTAGGCGACGATCACCGAAGGCAACTTGTGGAGTTGCTCTTCCAATGTTCGTTGTTTTGTTTCCAGTTCGCCCATTTAAGCAGTGATTAGTGGCTAGTGGTTAGTGGCTAGCAACTAATTCCTATCGCCGTAATTTCCGTCCCTAGTCCACCGCCGGGGAAACCCACCTTTAAGAATAGCGCGAGCGCGGCGAAGTCTCAAGAGCATTGATGAGTGACGAGTGACGAGCAAGCGGCCGGTGTTTCGCTCTTCACTCGTCACTCATCACTGTCTTTCAGACGCTTATTGCAGCAGCGGCGGTTGCACGGGCGTATCTCCGTTGGTCTCGCTCTTGATGAGGCAGGCTGCCGCCACCTGATCGCCCTCTTCGAGGTTAATCAAGCGCACGCCCTGCGCGGAGCGGCCGCTCTCGCGAATGGTGCTGGAATCGAGGCGCGCGATTTTTCCCTGCTGCGAGATGATCATCACTTCCGACTCTTCCGTGACGGGTAGGACATTCACCACCTTGCCGTTGCGCTCGGTGGTTTTGACGTTGATGACGCCCTTGCCGGCCCGCGACTGCAAGCGGTACTCGACGATCGGGGTGCGTTTGCCGTAACCCTTCTCCGTAACCGAGAGAATCAGCTCTTGATCGCCCACGATTTCCATGCCCACGATATAGTCGCCCTTGTCGAGATCCATGGCGTAAACGCCATAGGCGGCGCGGCCCATGTCGCGCACGTCGGACTCGGGAAAGCGGATGGCCATGCCTTCGTGCGAGGCCAGGAAGATATTGTCGCGCCCCGAAGTCCGCTTCACGGCAATGAGTTCATCGCCTTCCTCGATCTTCATGGCGATAATGCCGCGCGAGTTGGGATTGGAAAAGTCGGCCAAGCGCGTCTTCTTGATGATCCCTTGGCGCGTGACCATGGTGATGTAACCTTCCGCGGCCAGCGTCTCGCCCTCCACGGTCACGTCCTTCGGCTCCTCGGGCAACTCCTTCACCGCCAGGACAGCCGCCACCTTCTCCTCTTTGGAGAGATTGACCAGATTCACGATGTGCTTGCCCTTGCCGGCGGCGCCCACATCGGGGATTTCGTACACCTTCAGCCAGTAGAGCTTTCCGGTGTTGGTAAACACCAGGATGTAACTGTGCGTGGAAGCAATGAAGAGGTTCTCGACAAAATCCTCATCGCGGGTCTTCATGCCCAGCCGGCCCTTGCCGCCGCGCGCCTGCTGGCGATAAGTGCTGAGCGGTGTGCGCTTGGTATAGCCGGAATGGGAGATGGTGATGACGACGTCCTGGACGGCGATCAGGTCTTCCAGCCTGATCTCCTCCTGCTCCTCGATGATTTCCGTGCGCCGCGCGTCGCCGTAGTCCTTCTGGATTTCCTTCAGCTCGTTCACGATCACTTTCTTCAGCACCTTGTCGCTGGCCAGGATTTCCTGGTACTCAGCGATCTTCTTCTGGAGATCGTCGAACTCCTGCTGGATTTTGTCGCGCTCGAGAGCGGTGAGGCGCTGCAACTGCATTTCCAGGATGGCCTGCGCCTGGCGTTCTGTGAACTCGAAGCGGTCCATTAACCCCGTGCGCGCTTCGGCGGGAGTCTTGGAAGCGCGAATCAGCTTGATGATGGCGTCGAGCTGCCCAAGCGCCTTGAGAAAACCTTCCAAAATGTGGGCGCGCTCCTGCGCTTTGCGCAGGTCGTACTCCGTCCGGCGCCGGACCACATTGACGCGGTGGTCAATGAAGAGTTGCAGCGCGTCAATCAGCGGAAGCGTGCGCGGCTGGCCGTGAACGATGGCCAGCATGATCATCCCGAACGTCTCCTGGAGTTGCGTGTGCTTGTAGAGATTGTTCAGAATCACTTCCGGCTGCTCGCCGCGCTTCAGCTCAACGACGATGCGCATGCCATCGCGGTCGGATTCGTCGTTGACGTCCGAGATGCCTTCAATTTTCTTATCCTGCACCAACTGTGCGATGCGCTCGATGACTTTGGCTTTGTTGACCTGGAAGGGAATCTCCGTGATGACGATCTGAATCTTTTCCTTGCCAGGACGCTCGATGGCCGCCTTGGCGCGCATGGTGAACTGGCCTCGGCCTGTGCGGTAGGCGTCTTTGATCCCGCTCTTGCCGTAGATGTAAGCGCCGGTGGGGAAATCCGGGCCGGGAACGAGCGCCAGCACCTCGTCGATGGAAGCTGTGGGTTTGTTCAGCAAGAGGATGGTGGCCTCGATGATCTCCGTCAGGTTGTGCGGCGGAATCTTGGTGGCCATGCCCACGGCGATTCCATCCGAACCGTTGATGAGCAGGCCGGGAACCCGCGTGGGCAGGACGGTGGGCTCCTCCGTGGACTCATCGAAGTTGGGAATGAAATCCACGGTGTCTTTCTCGATGTCGGCCAGCATCTCCTCGGCCAATTTGGCCAGGCGGCATTCCGTGTACCGGTAAGCCGCTGGAGGATCGCCATCCACTGAGCCGAAGTTGCCCTGCCCGTCAATGAGCAGGTAGCGCATGTTGAAGTCCTGCGCCATGCGCACCAAGGTGTCGTAAACCGCCGCATCACCGTGCGGGTGATATTTCTTGATGACCTCGCCCACCACGCCCGCGCACTTGATGTAACGCTTGTCGGAGGTGTTGCCCTCCTTGTACATCGCGTAGAGAATGCGGCGGTGCACAGGCTTCAACCCGTCACGCACGTCGGGCAGCGCGCGGCCAATGATCACGCTCATCGCGTAATCGAGATACGACTTGCGCATCTCGTCTTCAATGTTGACGGGAATGTCCCGCGACGGCTTGATTAGTTCTTGATCACCCATGAATTGCGGTCCTTAGTGTTCGTAATGTTGATCATTCTATTTTACCGGATTTCAGCACCGAATGGGGGGTAATGTTTGGCGCCTAAGTCCCGAATCTCCATGAAAATCCTGTGAATAGACGCTGCTCTAAGTACCTATGGTTTCATCAACATAATGGCAGAATGGTTTAACCCATTTGTTTTCATGAATATCATGGCAAGGCGAAAAGTTGACATTTTTTCTATATTTGTTTGCAATAACTTACGGCAGATTCCCCCCATTTTTCAACCCCCTTTCTTTCGATGACCCTGGCTGCCAACGATAGAACAACTATCTCAGTTTCAATGATATAGATCTTTGCAAGATTTTTGTGATTCATCCATAACATCTTTTGTTTCTGATACATCTTGGCAAGGCGTGTCATTTTTCTCGCGCCGGTTCCCGCCTCTCAAGCTAACTCTCTGCATTCTAACGAGATAAAGCGTTAGACATTTTGACTATAAAGGCTAACCCTCTTTTGTTTCTATTACATCTTGGCAAGCAGATACCGTGGTTTTCATCATCGTTGTTTTTGAAGCTCCCATCCGGCGTACATAACGATCGATCCTCAGCAGCAGCTTGGTGACTCGCCCGACTTCCTGCACATTGGCGTCTTGCACTCGAACGCAGAGAAAGGCCCCGGCGTGGCTGGGAGCGATTTCCGCGGCGAATTCGCAGGGCGAAGGACCGGCTCAGGTTCCCGGCGGCGCAGCCTTCTCAGTAACCGTCCCTAGCCCAGAGCCCATCGAAGGGTGCGTTATTTCACCCTCCAGGACAATATTCCGATTGATGAGCTGCACGTTGGCATCCAGAGGCTAGTGAAGGGGGGACAAAGTGCCCGGCTTGAGGAGAAATAATTTCGATTTTGCGTCATCTTTTCTGACCAGGAGAAGGTACCACTGTGGCGGTGACGTTGGAGCCTAGTCTGGCGGCGGAGATTCATCCGCTCCATGCGATGCGCGTTAGGGCTTTGGCCGGCGTCGCCCCAGACGGTCATATCTCGGCGCGCGAATCTTCCTCACCCATGCGGAAGGGTCTTTCATGTCCTCCCGGTCCGCCCACATGCCGATGGCAGGTAGTCCTCCAAGTCGCGCGGGGCGTTCTTCTTAGCGCTCGTGTTCCGTCTGCGGACTTCTTTTTTGAGCACTACTCACGCTCGCAACTTCCAAGATTTAGGACCATGTGCAACTAATTGTAGCCGATTTCAGCGTCGAGATGGTTGGTACGATGATGACCTGATGTGCGGATTGATAATCAAAGGCAAAAGCCGAGTACTGATTCCGCTCGGAGGACTTGATAACTCTGTGTTTAGATATTAAGCTAACTTAGTCTATTTACGCGCGTGAGAGGCCTCCGGTGGAATTCTCAAAACCGTCCAATGAGATCCTGGCCATTCGCTGCCACGATGTAACCAGTACACTTGCTGGCACCCAAGTCGGTGATTTCGACCACCTGATTATTGTCGGGATGGCTGTGCGCCTAGCGCTCCACCTCAGGGGTGTTCAAGCAATCCCCTACGATCTTCTCAAACAGGTGGGCCTCCATCTTCTCCATATCCCACCAACGTCGCTCACTTCTGTTGTTGAACTATTAGGTGAGGTGGAGTTCATCAAAATTGACAAAGAAGGGAAGACCATCCGGGCGATTATCCCGACCGTCCCGTACTACGAGGACCTGTTTAAGGGTTTAGGGGAGATAGGGGGACAACATGGGTTTTCGGAAGCTGAATGGCTGACCTTGACCCTTTTAGAAAGGCTATCGAAGGGGCCGGTGCTGGAGCAACAAGTCCATGCCAGCGGCGCAGAGTCGAAACTTGTCAAGAGAATGGTCGGCGTCGGCGTAGAAGGTGGCTACCTGCTACAACGGCGAGCACGGGGGAAGGACGTCCTGCTTTCACCTGTCTATCAGCCAGAGCATCCCGACTCCTTCGCGGATTTGGTGGCGGCGAGCGGAGCAGAGCGTGTCCGGAAGGTAATAGCCATGATCGGAAAGAACCAAGGCTGGCCGCTATCTCTAGTGACAAAAACCAAACAACTTGGACAGCAAGACATTACAGAAGACGAAATCAAGATCATAGTGACTTTGGCAGGTGACGGTTTCGCACCGCCACCTTCGATTAGAACTAAACATGCAGGCACAAACTATTTCATCTTCGGACCGAAGCCCGGAATTCCTCGGCTGCATCCGACGAAACGCCCGGTGTATGAAGCTGCGATGGCCTTGGTCGCCGCTGTACGCCAGGGGCAACTCCTACCAAAGCAATACGCCATTCGATCTCCGACTGCCCTTCTAAACAGCTTGCGTGCGAAGAGGTTTCTGCGAGCGAACACCGAGGCGCTCGAACAGTATCGAGAGGTTTGTATCTTGAAGGTCGGGCGCTTGGTGCGGCAGTCCGGTGATTTCTGTATTTTCCAACTTATTGATGAGCGCCCCGAGAACCTTGAGGCTGTAGATATGGCGATACAGTTGGTGGGCGGCGGTGGGCCAGCACCAGCAGTTGATGAGGAGATCACCCTGGCGTTCCGCAAGGGCGAAAGCTACTTGGAGTCGCTTGTGAGTCGGAAGTCGCTGGTTGAAGAAAAGAAAGTTGAGCTTGATCCCGAGTCGAAACGCGAGATTGAGGATCTTCTTCTTGGCGGAGTGAAATGATTCAAGACAGCTCGCTCAAAGAACTATTGGTGAAACACTTCTGGGCGCAGAGAGCATTCGTCCAACCGGAGGTCGACGTTTACTACGGGGAAGGTACCTCTGGGGCTCAGAAGCTCATTACAGACGTTGATGTTTATGCGCTGGTTCCACGCCGCGACCTCACCTATGCTCGGGTTCTTGGCGATTGCAGGACATTAAAGAGCCAGTCGCCTGCCGCGCGGGCTCTCTGGCTGCGGGGTCTCCTTGTTTTCGTCGAGGGAAGCAGCGGACTGATTCTTTTGAAAGCGGGTGCCCCGATTGAACGTGACCACAAATTGGCCGCTACCAGCGTTGGTATACAACTAATGAATGCGGACGACTTTAAGGTCTATGACCGAGCTGTTATCTACCCAGAGGGTTCATCGAAAGAGAACGTTTCGATGGCCGACTTTCGCCAGCTAGCCAGGCTGAATGAGCGGTATCCAAACGTATTACCGCTTCTGGAGTACCTCTATCGAGACTGCTGGAGAGAACGCACCTTCGGCGAACGAATCAGGCACACGCTAGCCGCGGTGCGGCAGGTGTCCCGCGAGCTTGACCCTAGCAAGCAGGCCCACCTGGCAATTGTTTGCGATGCAACCGCCACATTTGCTGTAGGAGTTGCGGAATGCGCTGCAACGATCTTTCACCAATACCTTCATCCGACTGGCAAAGAGGAATTGGCCGATGCCTTGAAGGTATTGGTATGGGGCGGGAGCGAGCAGTATCACTTTTACCAGAAAGTGCGTGACAAGTTATTGCGATCGAAAGGTCCCTTTGAGCAAGAGTCCGATCTAGAGCTTCCGCGCTGGCCCGATTTTCTCCAATTACTTCGGAACGTCCTCGAAAACCCCGGCATCGCTTTCCAAGTACCGTGGTTACTTCGCTCCGCCGCCATCGATTTCATCCGCGGAACACAGGTACTATCGCAAGCCAGCCCCACTGACCTTCTTCTTCTCAAATTCGGTATGCTGGCCGTTGACTATGTATGCCGCGCGAGTTACTTGCCCGCAGACTTTGGTAAGTTGCTGCAAGCTCCTTTCGTGCGGCTCCAAGCTGACCTTGCGCTCTCGCTGTCGAAATCCGCGTCGGCGCGAGCCGGAGAGGAACCCAAGCAAATCCAGCCGGCGTCTCTCGAATCAGGCACACAAGAATCCGCAAGCAAGACAGACTCGAAGCCGAGCGCGTAGGTTCTCTCCGGTACCTAATGACGGTGAGGTCGGGGCAGACCGGATCCCAGTCACGGGCGGATCTGCCAAGCAAGTCCGCCCTGTAGGCGCTCGACGGTGGAGTCTCCCGGATCGGAAGGGCCGCGAAAACGCACTCTAGATATCCAGGTTCTTCACATCCAACGCATTATCCTCGATGAACTGGCGGCGGGGCTCGACGACGTCGCCCATGAGGACAGTGAAGATGGAGTCGGCTTCCACCTGGTCTTCCACCTTGACTTGCAGCATGGTGCGCTGTTCGGCGTCCATGGTGGTTTCCCACAACTGCGTGGGATTCATTTCGCCCAGACCCTTGAAGCGCTGCACGGTGAACGATTTCTTCCCCACCGACATGACGTGTTCCACCAGCTCCTTGCGATCCTCGATGGTCAACGTATTGCCATTTGAGGTAATGGTGAAGGGCGGCCGGTCGTATTCGTGCACGCGTTTGTGGAGGTCGAAAAGGCGGCGGTATTCAGGGCTGGAGAGCAGGTCCCAGTCGAGGGTGCGTTCGGGCTGCGTTTCGCTGTGAAACGTCAGGAAATGGATATTGTGCTCCTCGTCGAGCTTGATGGTAGTCTTGAAATCTTCCGCCCGCAGGTCTTTCGCGACCTTTTCCAGCTTTAACTGATTTTCCAATTCGGCCTTTTTGGAGAGCTCGGCGCGCAGCAGGGCGTCAATGGGCCGCCCGTCGCCAATGCGCTTTTCCAACTTGTTGTATAGCTCGATGTATTCGCCAAAAGCCATCAGGAAGTTGGTCAGTTCCCCGCCTTCCAGTTTCAGCTTTTTGCTGCCTTCACCGAATTCCACGGCGTGATCCTCGGTGGCGCGGCGCAAAACCTCCCGGCGGAATTCCTTCTCATCGTGAATGTATTGGGTTTTCTTGCCCTTCTTGATCAAGTAGAGCGGCGGTTGCGCAATGTAAACGTTGCCGCGCTCCACTAGCTCCGGCATCTGGCGGTAAAAGAAAGTAAGCAGGAGCGTGCGGATATGCGAGCCGTCCACATCCGCGTCAGTCATGATGATGACCTTGCCGTAGCGGAGTTTGGCGATGTCGAAATCGTCTTTGCCGATGCCGGTTCCCAGCGCGGTGATCAAGGCGCGAATTTCTTCGTGGCCCAGCATCTTGTCGAAGCGCGCCTTCTCCACGTTCAGAATTTTTCCCCGCAGCGGCAGGATGGCCTGGTAGCGGCGGTCGCGCCCCTGCTTGGCGGAGCCGCCGGCGGAGTCGCCTTCCACCAGGAACAATTCGCAACGATCGGGGTCCCGCTCCTGACAGTCGGAGAGCTTGCCCGGCAGACCGCCGGAATCGAGCGCGCCCTTGCGCCGGGTGAGCTCGCGGGCTTTGCGCGCGGCCTCGCGGGCGCGCGAGGCATCAATGGCCTTGGCGCAAATCTTGCGTCCCACCGTGGGGTTCTTCTCGAAACTTTCCATCAGCTTCTCGTAGACGAAGCTGGCCACGGTGCTCTGGATATCGCTGTTAAGTTTTCCCTTGGTCTGCCCTTCAAACTGCGGCTGCGGCAGTTTCACACTCACCACCGCCACCAAACCCTCGCGCACATCCTCACCCTGAAGGTTCTCTTTCACGTCCTTGAACAGATCCTGATTTTGCCCAAATTGATTTATGGCCCGCGTCAGCGCGGAGCGGAAGCCGGAAAGGTGGGTGCCGCCGTCGACGGTGTTGATGTTGTTGGCAAAAGAAAACACATTCTCCGCATACCCGTCATTGTATTGGAGCGCGAACTCCATGTGGATGTCGTCACGGTCGCTTTCCGCGTAGATCGGCGTGGCGTGCAACACCTCCTTGTTTTTGTTGAGGTGCTTGACGAATTCGGAGATCCCGCCGTTGTAATGGAATTCACTCTGCTTGTTGCTGCGCTCATCTTTGAGGCGGATGGTCAACCCTTTGTTCAGGAACGAAAGCTCGCGCAGGCGTTGGGACAGGGTATCAAAGTTGAATTCGATCGAGGGAAAGATCTGGGTGTCGGGAAGGAAAGTAATTTTCGTACCCCTTTTTTCCGTTTTGCCGGCTCTTTTCAGGGGAGCCAGGGGTTTGCCGCGTTCATACGACTGCTCCCACGTGTAACCGTCGCGCCAAATTTCGAGCTCCAGCGACTCGGAAAGAGCATTCACGACTGAAACTCCCACCCCGTGCAATCCGCCGGAAACTTTATAGCTTTTGGAATCGAATTTTCCGCCCGCGTGCAGGACGGTCATGACCACTTCCGCGGCGGAGCGCCCTTCCTCCTTGTGCATGTCCACCGGAATGCCACGGCCATTGTCAGTGACAGTAACCGAGTTATCGCCGTGGACAACCACGGTCACCAGGTCACAGTAACCTGCCAAGGCTTCGTCCACCGAATTGTCGACCACTTCCCAAACCAGATGGTGTAATCCCACGGGTCCGGTGGAGCCGATGTACATCGCCGGCCGCTTCCGCACCGCTTCCAAACCGCCCAGAACCTTGATGCTATCGGCATCATAGGCCTGATTCTGGTTATCGTCAGGCTGTTTGGGCTTATTCTGGTTGTTGTATTCCTCAGGCTCTTTAGACTTACTCACGTGACTGCATAACCTCCTGACTGATTCTTTTCCAGCGCACCGTAGCGGCGGATTCATCCCGCCATGGCGGTGTAAAGCCGCCTCTGCGCCGGGCCTGCTAGACAAGAAAGCCGACAGAGAAGAAATCTCCCTGTCGGCCGATGGTGCGGCAACTTAATAGAAATGGGTAAGGCAGTTTCAGAACGATGATTCCCTCTTGCATTCGCACACAGGCCGTTAAGAGGCCAAGTTCTCGCACGTCCCTTTTGTCAGATGCGCATCGGCATAACCACGTAACGATACCGGTAAGCGTCCTGCTCCGCCGGCCGAAGCTGTCCGGCGCTCTGCTCGTCTTTCAATTCCAAACGAATCTTCCCGCCGTCCCCGACGACGCTCATGAAATCAAGGAGATATTGGTAATTGAACCCAATCTGCATGGGATCCTTGTCGTAGACCGCGTCGAGCACTTCATGCGCTTCCCCATACTCACCGCTGGAACAAAAAACTTCCACTCGATCCTTCTCCACCTGCATGCGGATGGCGTGGGAGCGCTCGTCGGCCAGCAGGGCAACCCGGCGGATTGCCGCCGCCGTTTTCTCCTTGTCCATCTCGACAATCTTGGTATTTTCCCGTGGGAGGACAGCCTCATAGTTAGGGAATTGACCCGTCAACATTCGCGAGATCAAAACACGGCTACCGATCTGGAAGAAGAGGTGGCTTTCGTCCTTGGAGATATCAACCAGCGTTTCATCTTCCACCTCCGCAAGCAAGCGAAGGAGTTCCCCCATCGCTTTTTTCGGCACCAAGAGACGCAATTCATTTTTTAGTCCCTGGACCTGCACGTCACGCTCGACCAGCGCCAAGCGGTGGCCATCCGTCGCCACCATACTGGCGCTCTCCGGCTTCAGGAGCAGCAGCGCGCCATTCAGTGTGTAGCGTGATTCCTCATTGGAAATCGCAAAGATGGTCTTCTGAATCATCGAGGTGCAAATATTAGCGGGGAGAGAAGCTAACGGCTTGGGGATGTCAGGCAATACGGGAAAGTTATCGCGGGCCATTCCCACAAGTTTAAAGGACGACCGCTCGCAGGTAATTTGCACCCAATGGTTCTCGAGAAGCTTGAAATGCACCTCAGCATCGGGCAAAGAACGAACAATTTCAAACAGGCGCTTGGCGGGAACTGCTCCTGCCCCTCCCTCCTTCACTTTAGCAGGGCAGCCACAACGAATCCCCAGATCCAGGTCCGTTGCGCTAATGCGGAGGGTTGACTCATCAACCTCAAAAAGCAGGTTCGAAAGAATTGGGATCGTGGTTTTTCTTTCGACAACACCCTGTGTGAGCGTCAGTTCTTTGAGGAGGTCAGTTTTACTGGTAGAAATTTCCATAGAGATTCTCTCTCAGAAGATAGTTTCTTAGTAGTAGTGCTGAGGATTTGTGGGAAACTTGAGAAACTCCACAGGTGGAGCAACTTACAGGTCTTGGGGTTGTTGATGGGTTCATCGAAATTGTGGAAAGGCACGAAATTTTGACCCCAACAAAGAAATTCACAAGTCTCCCACTCGTGTCATGTTTGCATTACATACTAAGTTGAATTCAGACTATCGCGTAGCTTGTTGAGAAGTCTGTTTAAATCCCTGTCATTCTCGCGCATCTCCGCAATTTTATTGATGGAATGCAACACCGTGGTGTGGTGCTTTCCGCCAAACTGCCTGCCAATTTGCGGCAGCGATGCCACGGTCAACTCTTTTGCTAGGAACATCGCGATCTGTCGCGGGTAAGAAACCGCGCGGCTGTTATCTTTGGCCTTCAACTGTGGCAAGCTGAGACCAAACTCCCGGCAAACTGCGCGTTGGATGTTCTCGATCGATACACGCCGGTCCTCCAGATCAACCAGGTTCTTAAGTACCTGTTGCGCCATGGAAAGGGTGACTGCCGTACCCGTCAAAGAAGAATAAGCAATCAGGCGCGTCAGGGCACCCTCAAGATCGCGGATGCTGGACTTGATCTTGCGCGCGACAAAATCACTGACGTCGTCGGGAAGCGCCACGCCTTGGCTTTCACTTTTCTTTGCCAGGATAGCCCGCTTGGTCTCAAGGTCCGGAGCCTGCAAGTCGGCCGTCAACCCCCAAGCGAAGCGCGAGCGCAGACGATCTTCCAAGCCCGGAATCTCCTTGGGAGGGCAATCGCTCGAAATCACCACCTGCTTCTGGCCTTCATACAGGGTGTTGAAGGTGTGGAAAAACTCCTCTTGCGTCCGTTCTTTTCCAGCAATGAACTGGATATCGTCCATCAGCAGAACGTCGACGTTGCGATACTTATCGCGGAACGAGACCATGCGATCGTAACGCAGCGAGTTGATGACCTCGTTCGTAAAGTTCTCGGAAGAGACATAAGCCAGCCGCATCTCCTTCCACTTGCCCTTGATCATGTGGCCAACGGCCTGCATGAGATGCGTCTTTCCAAGCCCCACACCGCCATACAGAAACAGCGGGTTATAAGCCTTTGCCGGTCTATCCGCCACGGCTTCGGCCGCTGCATGGGCGAATTGGTTACAATTCCCGACCACAAAAGTGTCGAAGGTATAGCGCGGATTCAATTGGTGGTCGACCGACTCAAAATCCAGTTTGGCTTGAAAAGCCTTGCTGTCCCCTTTCTCCATGGGCCGCTGTCCCGAATCTTCCTCGACAACATAGTTGACCTTACGCAGGTCCAAATGGAGTTGGGAAAGCGCTTCGTTGATCAGGCTGCCGTAATGCTCCTGAATCCAATCCTGAAATTCGCGGTTGGGCACCCGCACCACCAACGCTTCCTCATTGACGTGGCTGAAGCGCGTGGGGCGAAGCCAGGTCTGGTAACTCTGGGTGTTCACCTTCACTTTCAAATAGCCCAGGATTTCTTGCCATGCGTTCATGGTGGTTTCAGAGAGGAAACAATTTGTCGGGCCCGTTGGGAGGGAGCACCATCGGTCCGAGACTAACCCCATCTGCGCGCTGAAAAGACAGGCGTCACGAGGACGCCTCAACCTTCGCTAATCGTACACGGGTTCTTCCCATTTTTTAAGTGCTGAGACAGTCCCAAGAGGGCGTTGTATCTTGTCAGGAATGACTCGTTTCACTTCCCTAATATAGCATGAATTTGGGAGCAATGCCAACCACTCCGCAGCCTTGAAAATAGCGCCTCCGACCGCGAAACCTCCTCGAAAAATGCAGCAAAAGCGTGCCTTTTTCAAGGCCCTCAATCTTTTGCGAGATTTCTGGCAAAATTTCGTTGTTGACAAGGGCCCCCGCTTCGGAACTTCCTGCCCGTTTTGCCCTAAAGCCAGGATGGCCTCGGTCTTATGGCACGCGGTAAAAGGGTGACGTTGATGAACCAAATCCACCGTCGATTGGCGATGATCCTGCCCTCAGCTCAGCAGGCGCGCAATTTCGTCGCGCTTCGGGACGCATAAGGGCGTGGCCCGGCCATTCGCTACGACCAAGATGCCTTCCTGCTTGGGGCGGATCTCCCCGATCACCGTAGCAGGAATCCCATGGCGAGCGTAAGCCCGGAGCAGACGAGGAACAGTGGTGGGAGCGGCGACGACCAGCAGCGCGCCCGAGGCGATAAGGGCCAAGGGATCAAATCGCAGCGCACGGCTAAAGGCAAGGGCTTCCGGCAGGACAGGGATTTTCTCCTTCCACACGCGCAGTCCGACTCCCCCAGCCAGGGCGATCTCTGCCAGGCCCGAAAGCAGCCCACCTTCGGTCGGGTCGTGCATCGCGTGGATATCCCCGCACCGCACGGCAAGGCGCGCGTCTGGAATCACGCTAATGCCGGGGTCTAGGAGCCATCGCTTCGCCCGTCTGACGGCGGCACGGCCCACCTTTTTCTGTAGCACCAAGCTTCTTGCCCGCGCGAGAATTGCCGTGCCTTCGATGGCCACGCCCCGCGTCAGGATAATGAGGTCGCCGGGTTGCTGGCTCTCTTTTCGAATCAGCTCCGATTTTTTCGCCTCCCCCAGCATGTTGCCCACAACGATGGGTCGCGGCAATCCGGCAGTGATTTCGTGTGGCCGCCGCATAGGGCAATCCCAAGTGCCCGGCAGGCGTGGAGTATATCCAGGAAAATCTGCCGGGCCAGCTTCGCAGTGGCACGCCCTTCCGGCAGAAGCAGCGTTGCCAGGAACCAACGCGGGCGAGCGCCAAGCGTGGCGATATCGTTGGCGTTGATATGGACGGCGTACCAGCCGATGCGCTCTTCCGTGAAGGTGATGGGATCGGTCTTGGCGACAAGGTATTTCGCCCCGATGTCAATGACCGCGGCATCTTCTCCGTAGCGCGGGCCAATCACCACGCCGGAGGAAGTAGGTGGGACACAGGCGCGCAGCAGGCCTTGGAGCACATCGGGCGGCAATTTACCTACGGGAAGCGACGAACGAGTGCGCATCGTCTTGCGAGTATACCGCCCACCAAGCCGCGTGACTACGGGCTGCATCTCAAGCTTAAGCTCCGCGACCAACTCTCTACGTTGCGACCGCCCCTCCTCTGGGCTTGCATCAACCGCTTGCAAATGAGTCATGTCTAAGCATATCCTGCCCTTGGTTCCCTACGATGTATAGAGTTCTGGGAGTGATACCGGCGCGGCTCGAATCCACGAGGTTGCCGGGCAAGCCGTTGCGGGCAATCTGTGGCCGCCCTATGATCGCCTGGGTGTATGAGAACGCGCGTCAGGCGGCGTGCCTCGACCATTTGCTGGTGGCAACGGATTCCCCCGAAATCGAATCCTATTGTCGCCAGCAGGGCATCCCCGCCATGATGACCTCGCGCGAACACCGCTCAGGCACAGATCGCATGGCGGAAGTGATGGCGAATGAGGCCGCTGCGATCTACGTCAACATCCAGGGAGATGAACCCATGATTACTTCCGACCATCTGGAGCGCTTGCTGCGGCCCTTCGATGAGGCGCCGACCACACAGGTTTCAACCCTCAAAGTCGCGATTGATGCCCAGACAGCCCTGGATCAGAACGTGGTGAAGGTGGTGACCGACCTCGCGGGGAGGGCGCTTTTTTTCTCCCGCGCGCGCATCCCCTTCGATCGCGACGCCAATGGAAAAGCGCAATATTTCAAACACCAGGGGTTCTATGCATTTAGCGCCGCGGCGCTGGAGAAATTCCACCATCTCCCGCCCTCGCCGTTGGAGAAACTGGAGAAGCTTGAGCAACTGCGCTTTCTCGAGAATGGCATTGAGATCATGGTAGTGGAAACGCCCCACGATACGATTGGTGTAGACACGGAGGAGGATCTGCGAAGGGTCGAGGAGTATTTCCATCGAGTGCATTCGCAGTCAGAAAGGTAGCATCCTATGCGCATCAAAAAGGCAACCAAGAAATACGAAGCGTGGCTGGCCAAGAAAATTACGATTGTTCCGGCCGACTTGGCGTTGAAACACACTCGTATGGCAGAGGATCCGTTTCAATTTCTGCGCGCCACCTTCTACCGCTGGATGCAGGTGTGGCCTCAAGTTTGTCCTGACTTGGCCCGAGCCCCGCGGGTGCTGGCCGTGGGCGACCTGCACGTGGAGAATTTTGGCACCTGGCGCGATAAGGAGGGTCGGCTGATCTGGGGTGTGAATGATTTCGACGAAGCCTACCCCCTGCCCTACACAATCGACCTGGTGCGGTTGGCTGCGAGTTCCCACTTGGCGATATCCGCAAGCCACCTCTCCCTCGCGCATGAGGATGCATGCGCGGCCTTGCTGGCAGGGTATCGGGAGGGGTTGGAAGCCGGCGGCAAGCCGTTTGTGCTGGAGGAGGAGAACAAGTGGCTCCGCGAGGCAGCGACCGGTGAGTTGCGGGACCCCGTCCATTTCTGGGGAAAGATGAACGCGCTTCCTTCCGTGCGCGGAGAGGTTCCCAAGAGTGCGCGCAAGGCCATGGAGCAACTTCTGCCCGCGCCGGGGTTGGTCTATCGTGTCGCGCACCGCATCGCAGGGTTGGGAAGCCTGGGGCGCGAGCGGTACGTGGCGCTGGCAGATTGGGAGGGAGGCCGCGTGGCGCGCGAGGCCAAGGCCCTGCTCCCTTCCGCATGTGTCTGGGCAAAGGATGACAAAGGCTCGAAGAAGATCCTCTACGAAGAAATTATTACCAACGCTGCACGAGCCCACGATCCCTTTGTCCATTTGTGCGGCAGGTGGATTGTGCGCCGCTTGGCTCCGCACTGCTCACGCATTGAGCTGACGGCCGTTCCCAAGAAACGTGATGAGGAACGCCTGCTTCACTCCATGGGCTTCGAGACCGCCAACATCCATCTGGGGAGCAAACGGGCGGTCAAGAATGTACGTCGCGACTTGGCAAGGCGCAAGCCCGGGTGGGTCCATGAGGCGGCCAAGAAGATGGTGGATGCAGTGCGAAAAGATTGGGAGGAATGGCGTAAGGGTTAGAAGGGCAGCGACCATTTTCAACTGACGAGTGATGAGTGGACGTGAAAAACCCAACTCGTAGTCGCCACTCATCACTCGTTACCTTTCTCCCACCAGGTATTTGCAACCTTCCGGACCCATGCGTGCGGAGTGGAGTGTCTTGCCGGGAATATCGAAGCGCTCGCCCGGTTTGTAAGTGCGGGTTTGGCCATCGACCGTAACGGTCATCTCACCCGCCAGGATAATATGGGCCGAGACGTCAGGGTGGTGATGGGGCGGATAGTTCATGTTCGGGCCGTCTTCCCAAACGTAAACGTCATCGAATCCTTCGTCCTGCAATTGCTTCGTCAATTCTTGTTCGTCCATTATACGGAATCTCCTTAAATTTTATCGGGTTGCGCGATGTGCAATCTCCTGCCTGCTCACCGCAAGCGTTGATGGCCCATTTGCAGAACCTCGAAGGCTATCCTGGCACCTTCCCCATGGCTCGTAGATACTCCTCGGTCATCTTGGTAAACGCGCGAACCTTGGATGGCATTAACTGCACGGCAAAGACACAGCAATGCTTCATTTCTTCCACAGCTCCCAACAAGGCTGCAATCGAGTCCAGAGTCTCATCTAGAGGATACTCCACCCCCACAAGGCAAGAGGGATTGTAGCGTACTGAGTTCTTTAACTCACGCTCGATTTTATCTGCCGTCACTAGTACCCCACGCTGCTTTTCGCAGAACGTGTCCCAAAGGGGGCCGGATTCCGGATATCCCAGCACCGCGTGCTGGTGGCCGTAGTGCTCCAGCTCACACCCCAGCCATTCGAGATCCTGCGCAAGTTGTAACAGCGGCGGTTCCGGCACAAGCACCTATTGTAATATATAGCCCCGCAAGGAGAGACTTAAAAAGGCGCCGCCGCTCGACCAGGAGGGCCACTTCGAACTGGTGGCCCGGGCAAGGCCGCACTGGATTTAGATGCAAGTCCCAGGGGGAAAGATATGGAATTTCGCACGCTTTCCAAGACAGGGCTCAAGGGTTCGCGCCTCTCCTTCGGAACCATGACTTTTGGCGCGCAAACGGACGAAGGCACGGCGCAGCGCATGGTGGATTGCTGCTTTGACGCGGGCATCAATTTCCTTGACACTGCGAACGTTTACAACCGTGGCGCGGCGGAAACCATCGTTGGTAAGACCCTCAAGGGTCGGCGCGACAAGATTATCCTGGCCTCCAAAGTCCGCGGGAAGATGAGCGACGCGCCCGATGAGGAGGGCTTGTCACGCGCCGCCATCCGCAAGGCCATTGACGCAAGCCTCCAGCGCCTGGGAACCGATTACCTCGACCTTTATTACTTGCACCAGCCCGATTATTCAACTCCGATCGAGGAAACACTTGAAACCATGGAAGAGTTGGTGCGGGCAGGTAAAGTGCGTTTCCCCGCCATTTCGAATTACGCCGCGTGGCAGGTTGCGGAAATCCTGTGCATTTGTGAAAAACGTGGATACCAGCCCTACTTGATTTCGCAGCCCATGTACAACTTGATCGCGAGGGGAATTGAAGAGGAATACCTTCCCTTTTGCCGGCGCTTCGGCGTAGCGGTGGTCCCCTATAATCCGCTCGCGGGAGGGCTATTGACGGGCAAACACTCCCGGCAGAGCGGGCCCACTCCCGGCACGCGCTTCGACGGCAGCAAACTGTATCAGGACCGCTACTGGCTTGATGACGACTTCGCCGCCGTAGAAGAGCTGCGCTCCATCGCCCGAGAGGCGGGCAAATCCCTGGTCGAACTGGCGATTCAGTGGCTGCTTACGCAACCCTTGGTCGATTCCATTATCTTGGGAGCTTCGCGGTTGGAGCAACTCGAAGAAAACCTGAAGGCTGCGGGAGGCGGCCCGCTCGCACCATCGGTCTTGGCGCGCTGCGATGCCGTGTGGAAACGCCTCCGCGGCATCACGCCGAAATACAATCGCTAGGCTGCGGCTAAATTATGAATTCTGAATTATGAATTATGAAAACCCACCCCGAAGAGAGATTTATAATTTATAATTCATCATTCATAATTTAGGAAGTTCCATGGTGAATCCCGAACGCAATCCCGCCGAGTGGGCAGACTTTAAGGCGGCGGCAAAGCGACCGATCGAGCAACACATTCGCAACTGCTTCGTGCATACCTATAGACCCGTATTGGACGATGCTGATTACCGCTCGTTCGACTCAATGGAAGAGTATCGGCGCTGGTGCAAAGAAAACCTTCCGGATTGGTTGGGCTACAGCCGAGACTGAGTAGCTGCAGGAAGGAAACAGATAGCTGGCGTAGTGCCCCAATGCCTCGGGTCGGTTATTCCCTCGACTCGTGCTCCCAAACCCGAGTGCAGGCGTCCATCATTGCGATTCCCGGTTTATACATATGAAGAACCGCGGACCCCAAGAACGCGGGCCCGCCCTACTCACTCTGCATCCCGAGTTCCCAAGTCAACCCGTATTTCACCGGCCGGGTCCCGCGCAAGGCGCGGGCCTTCCCTCGCTCTACCAAGCGATCCATGTGCCCCTTCACCGGAAACATTGCGAGCAGCCAGGACTCGGGCGGCCAATCGCCTACCGCGTTAGCCACAGCGTCGACCAGCTCTTTCATGGTGAGTCCGGCGCGCTTTTTTTCCAGGCTGGTCAGGATTACACGGTCCAGAAACTCCACAGTCTGCCGCGACTCGGCGATGAAGTCACGAATCTCTTCGCCATGCATGATGGGCCAATGGCCGGAGTAGAGCGTGTCGATGGGCAAGTGCTCAAAGTAGCGGAGCGTCGAAAGATAGATGTCCACGTAGTAGTAAGTCACGGGAATGGCCATGCCTCCTGTGGCCTTCGGGCATCCGCGACCGTGAATGGCGTCGCCCACGAAAGCCGTGCGGTGCTGGGGATCGTAAAGCGCCAAGTGGCCGTGGGAGTGGCCCGGTACGTGAAGGACTTCGAGATGCCAAGTGTCACTCAAGCGAATGACCTCTCCGCCGGTGAAGCAGAGGTCCATTTTGCGGGCCTTGCCGGCATCGGGCGGGGGGTCAGGGTCGAACCCCATGTCGTGGTCAGCGCGGAGAAAGTTATAACGAATATCGTAAAGGGTGCGGGGGTCCTCCACGAGGGCGCGGTCGGCGGCACCACAACTCAGCCACGTGCCCGGTGAGTTGCGCTTGATGGCATCGTTGCCGCCCTGATGGTCAGTGTCGGCGTGCGTCGTTACCGCGAGCGTCAGACGCTCGGGAGGGATCCGGAGCGAATCTAGTACTTGCTTGGATTAATTCGCGTATTTTTAAGTCGTTGAAATCAAAGCGCAACCTGTACCCAGTTACGTACGCTAATTAAATCAAGCAAGTACTAGGTAAGGGAAAATCACCTTCTCCGGGGTTTCGGCGATGCCAGTGTCCACCAGCACCGTGTTATCACCGTCAAAGAGATACTGAAAAAGGTCCCGGCCACCAAACAGGGATTGAATTTGATAAACGTGGGGATAGAGTTCCATGCTCAACTCCAGTTGGGGGATGAGTGGGATACTACCACTCTTTTCCCTCTTGCGCCCGGCCACACTCTCGGGGATGATGTTCGACCGGCGGCTCGGGTCGCTTTTGCGACCTTGGCTAGTCAATATAGCCGGTGGGCAGCATCCACTGAGTAGGCGACGCAGGCGCAATTTGGGTAAGATGGCTGCTGACTGCTTTCTGCTTACTGCATATTGCCGACTGCCTACCGGCTCTGGGGGCCCTCATGTCCAAAGACAAGTTTGCGTTGGGAATTGACTATGGAACTGAATCAGGTCGCGCCGTGGTCGTACGCGTGCGCGATGGAAAGATTCTGTCGTCATCGGTGGTCCCTTACCCGCATGGCGTGATTGACGAACGTCTACCGGGTGGCCCCAAGCTGGAACCCGATTGGGCGCTTCAGAATCCCCTCGACTACTTGCACGTCTTGGAAAAAGCTGTCCCCAAAGCTCTGAAGGAAGCCAAGGTGAAAGCCGAGGAGGTTATTGGAATTGGCACGGACTTTACCGCCTCCAGCCCTATGCCCACCAAGGCTGACGGCACCCCGCTCTCCGCAATCCCGAAGTATCACAAAACTCCGCACGCCTACGTCAAGTTGTGGAAGCACCACGCCGCGCAGCCGGAAGCGAATCGGATTAACGAAGTTGGCCGCGAGCGCAACGAGGAATTCATTCGTATTTATGGCGGAAAGTATTCCTCGGAATGGTTTTTCTCAAAACTCTTGCAAGTGGTGGACGAAGCGCCCGACGTTTACGACGCCATGGACCGCTTCATCGAAGCCGGCGATTGGCTGGTTTGGCAACTGACCGGCGAAGAGAAGCGCAACACGTGCACCGCCGGCTATAAGGCCATGTGGGTGAAAGGGCAGGGATTTCCCTCACGCGATTTCTTCCGCGCACTTCACCCGCGCATGGAGAATGTCATCGCGGAGAAGGTTGGTGAAGAGTACTTTCCGCTGGGCGCCAAGGCCGGCGGCCTCACTGCCCACTGGGCGAAGAAGACGGGCCTCAGGGAAGGGACGCCAGTCTCCATCGGCAATGTTGACGCCCATGTGGCGGTGCCGGCTTGCACGGTGACGCAACCGGGTTCGCTCGTCATGATCATGGGCACGTCCATCTGCCACATGCTGCTCGGCAGAGAGAGGCAGATGGTGGAAGGCATGTGCGGCACCGTCGAGGACGGCATCGTCCCGGGCCTGTGGGGTTACGAGGCGGGGCAATCCGCCGTTGGTGATATTTTTGCCTGGTTCTTCGAGCACGGGGTACCGGATTACATTCATCGTGAAGCGCGCAAGATGAAGGCGCCGTTCCAAGTGGCGCTGGAAAAACGCGCGGCCGCGCTCAAGCCGGGTGAGTCGGGCCTCTTGGCCCTCGACTGGTGGAATGGCAACCGCTCAATCCTGGTGGATGTGGACTTGACCGGCCTGCTCCTCGGTATGACGCTCGCCACGCGGGCGGAGGAAATCTATCGCGCCCTGATCGAGGCCACGGCCTTCGGCACGCGCACCATTATCGAGGCGTTCGAGTCGAAGGGTATCACCGTGAATGAACTTGTGGCCTGCGGCGGCTTGCCCGAAAAGAATCACCTGCTGATGCAAATTTATGCTGACGTCACGGGGCGCGCCATCAAGCTGGCCGACCCCCTGCAAACCTGCTCGGCGCTGGGAGCCGCGATGCACGGAGCCGTGGCGGCGGGGAGCGCCGCCGGGGGTTATGATTCAATTGTTGAAGCCGCCCAGCAGATGGCGCGGGTGCAAAAGTCGACCTTCAGTCCGCACGGCGAGTGCCACGCAATTTACGACCAGCTCTATGCGGAATACCACGCGTTGCACGATTACTTCGGGCGTGGCGGAAACGACGTGATGAAGCGACTCAAGACTTTGCGAAGGGAGACTGCGAAATAATTGGCGATTGGTGATTTGTGATTGGCAAGTCTTTCAACTTTCGCGGACAATCACAAGGTCACGTCGAGCAATCACAAATCATCAATCGCCAATCACCAATTCTCCGGACCACGGACGGTATCTCATGCCTACATCGACCCAACTCCGGCGCGAAGTCTACGAAGCCAACCTGGGGATCTGGCGCGGCGGCTTGGTGACCATGCACAGTGGCAATGCCAGCGGAATCGACCGCAAGCGCGGCATTGTGATGATCAAACCGAGTGGCATGGACTACGACCGCATGCGGCCCGCCGACATGGTGGTCACGGACCTCGAGGGCCGCAAACTCCGAGGCAAATGGAACCCCTCTGTGGACTTGCCCGATCATCTTTACATCTACAAGCACTGCCCGGAGGTGGGCGGCATTATCCACACCCATTCCAATTACGCCACGAGCTTCGCGCTCCTGCGTATGTCGATTCCAGCGTATTTGACCGCCATTGCCGACGAGTTCGGCGATGAAATTCCTTGCGCGCCGTATGTGGATAATCAGGCCGACCATATCGGCCAAGCGATTGTTCAATATCGGAATAGAGCACCGGCAATCCTCATGGGCCATCACGGCACGTTTGCCTGGGGGCCGACACCGCGCGCGGCATTGAAGGCGGCGCTGATGCTCGAAGACGTCGCCAAGACCGTTCACCTGGCGCTGCTGCTCGGTAAACCCGCCCCACTGCCTCCGGAAGAAGTAAGGAAGTGGTGGGATCGATATCACACGTGGTATGGTCAGCCGGGGAAAAAGCGCTGACTGACTCGAAACTCGAAACTAGAAGATCGGCGGCGAGTTTCGAATTTCGAGTTTCGATTTTCTTATTCGGTGACGAAGAGGACATGTCATGAACTTATTTCTCTCGATTCCGGTGGCGATGCTGTGGTTCGCAGCTCCGGATCCTGCCAAACCTGGCCAGCGAATCATTTTCCTGCACCCTGTGGACTTGGTGATCGTGGGCATTTACTTCGCGATGGTCCTGGGGATTGGCTTCTACCTGAAGCGTTATGCCAAAAGCGGCGAAGGCTTTTTCCTGGCGGGCCGGGAAATGACGGCTTGGGTGGCGGGTCTGAGTTTTATTTCCGCTAACCTCGGCGCCCTGGAGCTGATGGGCTGGGCGGCTGCTACCTATCAGTATGGCATCCTGGCGGCGCACTGGTACTGGATCGGCGCGATTCCGGCCATTCTGTTTCTGGCTCTCGTCATGATGCCTTTCTATTACATCTCCAAGACCCACTCCGTCCCCGGTTACCTGAAGCTCCGTTACGGAGAGTCCGCCCGCGGCCTTGCCGCAGTAATGTTCTCCTGCATGACCTTGTTCATGGCGGGGATCGACATGTACGCGATGGCCCTGGTAATGAAAGTGGTGCTGGGCTGGAACATTCACTTCAGCATCTGGATGTCGTCGCTCACCGTGGGGATCTACGTGGCCCTGGGAGGCCTTTTTTCGGCGATCTTCAACGAGGTCCTCCAGTTCTTCCTCATTTGGCTGGGCGCCTTGCTGATTCCCATCCTGGGGATGATCGAGACCGGAGGCTGGACCCAATTGGTGGCGCGCATCCATCAGAATTTTCCGGCTGGCAATTACACTCACCTCTGGGGCCCGCTGGCGCACTTTTCCACCAACCCCATGGGCATCCACTGGACCGGCATTGTCTTTGGCCTGGGCTTTGTAATTTCCTTCGGCTACTGGACGACCGATTTCCTGGTGGTGCAGCGCGTCCTGGCTTCCAAAAGTGTCCACGCTGCAAAAATGGCGCCCATCATCGGCTCCTATTTCAAGATGGCCGTGCCCTTCATCGTCATCCTGCCGGGGCTCATCGGGCTGGCCGTCCTTCCGTACCACCTGGTCCCGGAAAAAGTCGCCATTGCCACTGGCCAGCACAGCTACAACGAGCTTCTGCCCCTGATGCTGGCGCGTTATTGTGGCCCCGGCTTGCTGGGGCTGGGCATTACGGCGCTGATCGCGGGGTTCATGTCGGGAATGGCGGGGAACGTGAGTGCCTTTGCAACGGTCTGGACGTATGACATCTATCGGCCCTTCATCCGCAAGGTCGCTGCGGACGACCATTACGTCAAGGTCGGGCGCTGGTCCACGATTCTCGGCGTATTGGTCTCGATAGGTACGGCTTACATCGTGATGCAATTCAGCAGCATCATGGACTACGTACAGGCGCTGTTCAGCTTCTTCATAGCGCCATTGTTCGGCACAGTGTTGCTCGGCATGCTATGGAAGCGCACCACGCCCGCCGCCGGCTTCTGGGGGCTGCTCGCCGGGAGCGTTTCTTCCGTCACGATGTTCCTGCTGGTGAAGTTTAATCCCAGCATGCTCGCTTATATTGCGCTGTCGAGTGATGCCAAGCCCATGGCCGAGAATATGTATCGTGCCCTGTGGTCGTGGCTGATTTGCGTCATCGTCACGGTGGCCGTGAGCTATATGACCAAGCCCAAGCCGGTGAAGGAGTTGACCGGCTTGGTCTATGGGTACACCGAACTGCCGAGCGAAGGCCATTTACCGCTGTGGAAACGGCCTATTTTCTGGGCCGCGATCTCCTTTGTGCTGTTTTTGATCCTCCAATGGATCTTTTGGTAGGCGTGATGTAGGGGCGAGCGGCGCTCGCCCCCGGGCCGAACGCGCGCCGTCGCCATAGCAGCTTTGGCGCGTCAGCGACCATTCGGCCTTACAACCTGGCGGCGTGAGCGCGAATAAAGGAGTCATAGCCATGGAAGAGAAGCCCAAAATCGTCTGTGCAGGAGGCGACGACGGTGGCAAGCGTCGCGTCGCGGCCGATCTGGAAGACTCGAAGCCCCACGACCATCACATGATTCCCGTATGGTTCTTCGTAGGGGTCATCCTCTTGATTTACGGGTTGATCATTTTGGGTACGGGCATCTATGAGTTCTCAAGTCCGCCGCCCACCGTGCTCGCCAACACGCATCCCGCACTTTGGTGGGGGGGCCTGCTTACCGTTATCGGCGGAATTTACGTTTACCTCTACATGCCCAAGAAGTCTTGATAGCGGTAAGCATCAATCCACTTCGGGTGTGCCTAAGTCTTTCGAACCCAGTGGCGACATCTTAGCTTCCGGCGCGTATTCCCCGAGCAAATCCAGCGCGATGCGCGCGCGGTGCAGGCGCTCGCGGCCCATTCTTACGGCAAGGTCTTCAATGTGCAGTCCTGAGGGATAGATGTCGGGCGCGTTGCGCAGACCAAATTTGAAATAGACCGGTGCGGCCACCTGGATGATGTTGGGCATTTCGTAATAGCGGATGAAGCCGCCGAAGTTATCCGGCACTTCGATATAAAGATCAATGGGAATGTCGACGGCCTGCCGGATGGCGCCCATCTGCGCCGGGCTGAGGTCAGTGGGAATATTCATCGTCGACACGCCGCACCGCTCAAAGATCACGGCTGTGGCGGGATTGGCGGCGGGCAGCGTGACGGAACTCTTAATGACCAGGTTCTTCGGCAGCTCACCCTTCTGCTTCATAGCGTCCAGCACCCAGATGAGCCCGAGGTCGGCGGGGAGAATGCTGCGGATGCCGAGGTCGCAGGCGCGCCGGACGTCCTCGATGGCGTAAACCAGTTGATCGGCGCCGCGGTGTTGAAGACCGATGACTTTGCCGGCCGGGGATGCCGTCTGCGCGCCGGTCTCAAAGGTGGCGCGCGGGCCCACGAATAGGCACACTTCGATGCCCTCGTCGTGCCCGATCTCAGCCATCTCGCGAATCTCGCCGCGTGTGAGCAGCATGACACCACTTCCCTGGCTGACGCGATGAATCGGCACCTTGTGAGCTTTGGCGGCCTCCAGCACTTCGCGAAACACTCGCGGCCCTTCGACACTGGGAATCTCTATGCGGTACTGCCCGCCGTCCTTAAAGCGTTTGGAGCTGGGCTTCAGCGCGTGGTTGTCTTCTGTAGGCAGCTTGAGCTTGGCGAGAAACTGTTGTGTCTTCTTCATGGGTGGCTCCTGGTCGGCAAAGGTCCGTTGTCAGTGGTCCGTTGCTTAGCGCAGGGCGGGCCTGCGGCCGAAGTCGAGAGGGGCATTCTCTGTGTACTCTGTGCTTCCAAAGCCTTAACACAGAGTACACGGAGCATCTCAGTGACCTCTGTGTTAGGGCTTTCGGACGCAGAGGACACGGAGCACGCCATTTTGTTTATTGCCACGAGGCCGCTTTGAGAGCGACGGACAACTGACTACGGACTACGGACGTCCTTACTGTGTATACTTCATATACACCGTGCGCGTTTCCGTGTAGAAATCAAGCGCCGCGGGTCCCTGCTCCCTCATGCCGAAGCTCGATTCCTTGGTGCCGCCGAAGGGAAGCTGGTATTCGACGCCCGCCGTGGGCAGGTTGACGGTAATGAGCCCAGCTTCAATCCTGTTGATAAACTGATGAACACGCGTGAGGTCGCGGGAGACGATCGAGGCGGAGAGCCCGAACTTCACTCCATTGGCCAGGCGCATGGCGTCGTCAAAATCGTCGGCCACCATCAAGCCCAGCACCGGCCCAAAGACTTCCTCCTGCGCGATGCGCATTTCCGCTGTCACGCCGCCGAAAATAGTAGGCTCAATGAAATAGCCTAAATCGTAGACCCCTCCCGTCAAGCGCTTCCCGCCGCAGACCAGTTGGGCGCCTTCATTCTTGGCGATCTCGATGTATTTCAGGTCCGTGGCAAGCTGGGCGGCGTCTACGGCGGGGCCCATCTCGACGCCGGGCTCCAGGCCGTTGCCTACTTTCAGCTTGCGGGTCTTGGCGACAAGCTTTTCGAGAAGAGGTTCGTATACGGATTTCTCGATAATGGCGCGGCTGCACGCCGTGCATTTTTGGCCGGTGGAGAAGAATGCGCCGTTCACCAACACGTCCGCAGCGTAATCCAGGTCAGCGTCTTTCAGCACCACCGTAGGGTTCTTGCCCCCCATTTCGAGTTGGACGCGCACTTTGCGCCGCGTGACTTTTTCGTAGAGCGCATTGCCGACTTCGCACGAGCCGGTGAAGGAGACGGCGCGAACGGCCGGGTGTTCGACCAGAGCGTTGCCGACGGCGCCACCTGCCCCCGTCAGGTAATTCAACACGCCGGCGGGGATTCCCGCCTCGTGCAGCGCCTCCACGATTCGATAGGCACTCAGCGGCGCCAGCGACGCCGGCTTGAGGACTACGGTGTTCCCGGCCACCAGCGCCGGGGCCAATTTCCAGGCGGGAATAGCGCTGGGAAAATTCCAGGGAGTGATGAGCGCCACCACACCCAAGGGCTTGCGCAGCGTGTAGCAGAACACGTTGTCGCGCTCGGAAGGAATCTGGTAGCTGAACATACGCGCGCCCTCGCCGCCGAAGTAGCGCAGAATGTTGATGGCACGCTTCACCTCACCTTTGGCTTCGGGCAGCGTTTTGCCTTCTTCACGAGTCATCTCTTCGCCGATCTTCGCGAGGCGGCTCTCCAGGAATTCCGCCGCCTTGAAGAGATACTCTCCCCTTCGTGGCGCGACCACAGCGCCCCAGGCGGGTTGCGCCTTGGCCGCCGCATCGCACGCCGCCAGCGCATCCTCCGCACCGGAAGCTTGAAAGTGCCCGACGATTTCCGTGGTGTTCGCGGGATTCGTGTTGGGGAAGGTTTTTCCCGACTTGCACTCTGCCCACTGACCGGCAATGTAGTTTAGGAATGGATTGGACATAGACTCATGCTCGCAAGGAAATGGGGAATGAGCTTAAGCTCCTTTCCAGGAGCAAGGCATTATGGTCAGGGGGTTCAGCTCGTGTCAAGGAGGCCTGAGGATGGCAGCTCGGCGCGATGCCGGGCGCTGGCTCAGATTCAGTGAAGGCGGCTTTCAGGCCCAACCGCCATAAGCGAGGATCCGAAGGCTGACGAACCCCGGCGGCCAACGATTCGTCAGAAGATTCCGTCGTTTCATCGTAAATTCACCCCGAATTTCTGCAAAATTCGTGTCAGTTAGACAAAAATGTCCGAATTTCTTCCAGGAATTTTGTCCTAGAGTTGTTTGTTTTCATATACATAGCGGCTTCGAACGCATTTTTTCTAACATCTTTTTTGCGGTATCACCTCCCGGATCTTCCCAAAATCATTGATAAGGCGGCACATCCGGCGAAAACAAGCATAAGAAGATTTCACACGGAGTTCATGGAGCCCTTCATGCATGGAATTGTCGAACCGTATGACCACAGAGTGCACAGAGGAAACCACGCAGACCTATCCGTGACCGCTGTGCCTTGCCTCGGTGACCTCTGTGCGAACCCTTTACCTTTCTTCGTCGCCCGAGGAAATTCGTGAATCATCCTGGCTAGCTCCTAAACCTCAACCAACTAGATAAGTATATATATCAACATAGGATTTGTCAACAACAAAATGAGGCTAGGTTATTCTATCTACAAAGCGGACAAAATGCCCACCCCAAAAAGTAGAGAGAACCGGCGGGCGGGAGCGAGGACGTCGCGTAGGAGCTGGGCTCGCCCTGCCCAACGGCACGCCGAAGGCGTGCTCAGGCACTCGATGCGCCTGGAAAAACTATGCGGGCCAAGGGGGAAGAGCCATCGGCAGGCAGAAACGCCTGTGCAGGACCCGTCCGACGTAATGCCCAAAGGCCTGAGGCGCACCGCGCAAATCGGGGATAAGGCCCTTATACGACTTTGTGGCGCCCACTGGATGTGAAGGCCACTTTTCAGGCCCAATCTCAAACAGCGGCGGAACCATCTGAGCGGCCGCAACTTGGAGTGAGATGGGCAAATAGAGTCCTCTGTTCGTTAAGCGACCACTCCTCTAGGCCGGAGGAACCATGTCCCGCTTCCACACGCTGCGCAGCACGCCGAGGGCGATGGGTACGGCTCCGGCGAAGATGAAGGTCATGTCGCCCGCCATGCGCACCCATTCCAGCTTGTGGTAGAGCCCGCCCATCAGGAATGTCAGCCTACGCGCGTGCCAGTACCCATGGGCGATGGAGTCCCAGAGTTGGAGAACGCCTCCGGGAAACAGATCCAGGATGACCATGAGGGCGAGGCCTACGTTAACCCCCCAGAAGCCTACCCGGATAAACTTCTCTGTCCCCTTCCAGACGGCGTCAGACTGCATGCCCCGCAAGCAAAAGACCAGGACCGCCAGCGCGAGCATCCCGAAGACACCAAACAGGGCGGCATGGCCGTGGTTGGGGGTGAGTCCCGTGCCCACCTCGAAGTACGACACAATCGGCAGGTTGATCAGGAAGCCGAAAATCCCTGCGCCGATAAAATTCCATACACCGACCGCCATAAGGAAATAGATGGCCCACTTCTGGGTGGTGGCGAATTCGCGGCCGCACACGGAGCACTGCTGGTTCTTCAGCTTGATGAAGTCCCAGGCGTCCAGGGTTAGAAGCGTCAAGGGTACAACCTCCATGGCCGAGAAGCACGCCGCCAAGCCCATGTTGAGCGTCCCCTGACCGGTGAAATACCAGTGATGGCCCGTACCAATGATTCCGCCGCTGAGGTAGAGGATGGCGTCGAGGTAGATCAGGCGCGTGGCGGTCTTGGTACTGACCACGCCCATCTGGTGGAACATGATGGCCACGAGGACCGTGGCGAAGAGCTCGAAGAATCCTTCCACCCAAAGGTGGATGATCCAGAAACGCCAGTTATCGATGACCGCGAAGTTGGTCTGAGGGCCGTAGAAAAGCGCGGGGAGGTAAAAGACGGGAATGGCCACGGCGGCGTAAAGAAAGAGTGCGGATAGCTCGCGCGTGCCAGGACTCTTCATGGCGGGTTTCAAGGCCCGGAACATCAAAAAAAGCCAGAAGACAAGGCCCGCCGCCAGCAGGAGCTGCCAGAACCGCCCGAGGTCCAGGTATTCGGAACCCTGATGCCCGAACCAGAACCAGAGGCGCCCCAGCTTGTCGTTGATGCCCAGGTACTCTCCGAAAAGGCTGCCGAAAACCACTACTGCCAGTGCGCCAAGAAGTGCGTAGACGCCAGCCTTTTGGCCATTGGGCTCCTCGCCGCCCACCCAGGGTGCCAGGAAAAGGCCGCCGCCCACCCAGGCCGTTGCGATCCAGAAGATGGCGAGTTGGAGGTGCCAGGTGCGTGCCAGAGTGTAGGGCAGGAACCGAGCGATGTCGAAACCGTAAAAGCCTCCGGGCTCCACGCGGTAGTGGGCAATCGCGCCGCCCAGGAACGATTGCGTCAGGAAGAGGAGCGCCACCACGGCAAAGAACCCCCCGGTGGCCCATTGGCTGGGCGTCAGTGTCAGAGCCATGGGAGCGGAGTGCGTGATGTGGGCGACATCCTCCTCACCCTTCCAGCCCAGGTAGTCAAACTTGCCGACCATGAAGAGGATCAGGCCCAGACCCCCCAGGAGGGTGATGAGACTCAGGGCGCTCCAGACATAAGCCTCGACGGAGGGCCGGTTGCCGACCAGCGGCTCATAAGGCCAGTTGTTCGTGTAGGAATAGTCCTTGCCTGGCCGGTTCGCCGACGCCGCCCAGGCGGCCCACGCGAAAAACGCGCTCAGCGCTTTAAGCTCTCGAGGGTCCTTGATATAGCTGGCAGGCAGTCCAGGGGCGCCGCCCTTTTTGGTGAAGTAATCGCTCCATTCGGCCGTCTGGCTGCGAAAGGCCGCCACCTCCCCGGGCGTAAAGAGGAGCGTCCGCGAGGCGGGTTCGTACCGGTTCTCCTTAAGAACCCTCCGTACCTCGACGGACGCGACGATCTGGTCATCAGGCGAGAGCTGTGCGAAGGGTTTGCCGTACTTGTCCACTGCGATCGTATCCCGAGTCACTTCGCTGAGCCGGTGCAGATACTCGGCGCTGTAGTCAGGACCCAGATAAGCCCCGTGACCCCAAAGGGTCCCGTGTTCCATGAGGGCGTATTTGAAGAAGACCTCCTGCCCTTTTTGGATGTCGGCTCCTGTGAACACTACATTTCCCGCCGCGTCCACGGCCTTGTCGGGAATGGGAGGAGCGTTCGTGTAGGTTAGGACCGTTACGAAAGACAGAACCGAGAAACCACCAATCATGACCAGAATCGCCGCGTGTCGCCACCACGGAGAGAGACCTGTAGCACTGCCAGACGTGTCTGCCATTTCCTGCCCCCCTTTAACTGTGATCCACGCCGTGAGTTCCTCGCTTCAGCCAATTTTCATTTGCATGCGCCTACAGCTTTAACTTGGCCGGAACTCGCTTATCGCTGATTCGGGCTTCCACGAAATCTTTCAACGCGACAGCATTGTTATGCTCCATGCAGTGCGAGCTGTACACGAAGTTGACTCGGCCGCGCCGTGCGGCTTTGAGGATAGGCTCCAACGCGTCAGCACGCGCACTCAGTTCGTGAGAGTAGCGTCGCCGGAATTCGCTCCATTTCTTTGGATCGTGGCCAAACCATCGGCGCAAGGCGCTGCTGGGCGCAACATCCTTCAACCAAGCGTGCACGTGCAGGGCGGTTTTTTTAACACCCCGAGGCCAAAGCCGGTCGACGAGAAAACGGGTGCCATCGCCGGGCTTAACAGGGTCATAGGCGCGTTTCAATTTGATCATTTCAATCCTCATTTCTCACCACACTTACCAGCGGCGGCATCGGCACTCGGCGTCGATCAAATTGAACACCTTTCAAAAGGGAAATCCGCTCAGTCTACCGCCAATTTATATCGTAACGCGATATATTATACACTTCCCGAAGGCGATCCCCCTACAAAACTCAGGAATAGATTTATTGCAAATACCGTCACGGCGATCATCTCCGTTACTGCCGATAAGGGAAGCCATGACCACGCGGGGCGGAAGAAGCCTTCATAAGCGAGAAGTTCAGAACTGACGCGCAGCATGCATCCCGCGGTCAGGAGCAGCAGGGCCGCGAACATGAGCTTGGCGCTGAATAGCGCGCGCATGCCGACAAACGCCGGCAGGACCCGCTGCCCGATTGCAACCACCATCGTTGCCAGGAAACCGACCGTCAGCGCATGGCGCGAGGCCCCCCAAATCCCTTGCGATCTTCCCATCGAGGCAGCCCAGATACCCAACCCTGCGGCGACCAAAGCCCATACATAGGCAATCCGAACAAAGCTCGGGAAACTGCTATGTGCGCCTTTGACCTTGGGAGGGCGCTCCGGCCATTCAAACAGCCCGAGAGCATAAGCGGCAAACGTGATTCCGGCGAGGAGGAAGAGCGCGGCCACTCGCGTCCTGCTCAAGAAAGCTACCAGCACTCCCAGGGAATTCAGAGCAACGGCCAGCAAGAGCGCGCGCCCCTTTACGGGCCGCAGTCCGAGGAAAATGGGGAGCCACTTGGCGTTAAATCCCCAAACAAAGGGCACCAGGAAGCCCCAGGTTTCGAGGACCAGAAGGCTTTGGTCGAAACTCGCCGGAACCTCGGGAGATGTGCCCGATCGGGCGAGAAATAAAGTCGCCCCGAGGTTCACAAGGAGCGTGAGCAGCAGACCGACTGACCCCGCGATGACTACGAATATCCATTCTTCCAGTTTCTCCTTGCCGGAGTGCTGCGGGCGGTGGCGGGAAACGGTGCGAAAGAAAATCACGAACGCCACGAGTTCCAGCGCCGCAGACAAAGGAAGAAATACGCGCCAGTGCCATTGATAAATGTTGGTCAGCCAACGCAGGGTAACCCCTGAGGTCCATAATCCCCAGGTGACCCATTCAACAGACAGCTCAAATGTGTGGACACGACGCAACTTAGGTAGGGAGTAGAAACCGATACCCAGGATGAAGGTTCCGATCCAACCGAAGATTTGGGCATGCCCGTGCGCCTGAATCCATGCTGGCGACACAGAGTTCGCCGCGCGCCTGCTGCTGATCGCCAATAGGTTCCAAACCCCCAGAAATGTTCCTGGAAGCAACATGAGAAACAGGCCGGTGCTGATATAGAGCAACAACAGGCGCGCACGCGTGGTCTCGCGAGCTGCGGTGACCTTGAAGACCTCCGTCGCCGTCAGCGGGCGTCGGGCCTCCTCTTCGGCTTGCGTCAGCAGTGCGGACATAGGTTCGAATCCCTGTCAGTGGGCATTTTCGAGCGCAATCGCGCGGGGAAACAAAATATTGTTTTCCAAGTGGATGTGCTGGTGCAGATCAGCCTCAAATTCTGCCAAAGTCTTGTAGAGGGTCTGAAAGCTCACGCATCCATCAGGTGGAGCCATATAGCCGTTGCTGGTTGTGCGCAGGGCGCGCAAGGCGTTGCCGGCTGAATCATGTTCGTGCTCCATCATGGACACGGGATTCTGCACCGTGCCAAAGGGCGGGGGCAGGATGGGCTCCCTTTGGAGTACGGATTCCTCCATCCTTTCAATGTAAGGAAACAGGACCATCTCCTCCTTCATCAAGTGGGTGGTCAGTTCCTGCGCCAGGCCGTGGAAGATTTCGCGAAGCTGCAAAAGCTCAGGATGATTTTCCCCGTGGACCGAGCAAACTTTATCGAACAGCGGCCCGAGACGAGCAATCTCCTGACGGGTGTACTGGTGGTGCGTGTTCTTGATGTGGGTGATCACGTCGGCGAGTGGAACCGCTCGCCAATTGGTGTGGCTGGTTGTTGCATTCTCGGAATGCTGCGCCACTTCCAGTGCGTCGATTACCTTGTCGACCGGCACACTCGCCGCACGGCAAGCTTGTTCCAGAGTTTGCTTGCCGCCACAGCAATAGTCGATACCAAGGCTTTCAAAAACTCTTGCGGCGCCCGGCTGTTCCAGGGCCAATTCCCGTACCGTTTTTTCCATCGTCACGCTCATCGCTTCCTCCTCGCGGGCCACGGGTCGATGCCGTATGGCCGCGCTTGATATCTCGATGTTAGGGAAGCGATGGAAGCATGCCGATGACTTTTGTCACGGGCAGTGAATTTGCTAGCTCCAGGAAGGTCGGAAGTTATTCGCTGGCGAGGTTGTCGTCTTCGAGAGCTTTCACGTTGCAGATCAGGACGTTGCGCCCATCGATTTTCAGCATTCCCTCCGCCTGCAAGCGGGAGAGATTCCGGGAAACCAACTCGCGGACCGTTCCAATCTGCGCCGCCAATTCCTGGTTGGTGATGGGTAAGGTAACTTCCACACCCTCGGCGGAGCGTTTTCCCGACTTTTGGGCAAGGCGCAAGAGGTAGGAAGCAAGCCGGTGGCGCACCGTGGTGAAGGAAAGTTCTTCGATAATTCCCACCAGGCGTCGAAGACGAGCGCCTACGACCCTTAGAACCTTAAGCGGAACCTGGGGATGGGCAAGGCAGAGGGCCTGAAAATCCTGCTTGCTCACAAAAAGCAGGGTGGCGTCGTCCGCCGCGGCTGCCGACGCCGGATAGGCGCCCCCATCGAAGACGGGGATCTCGGCGATGGAACTGCCCGGGCCATCAATGCTGAGTACTTGTTCGCGCCCGCTGGGAGAGCTCTTGTATATGCGAACGTTTCCGGACTCAACCACATAAAGTCCCGAGCAAGGTTCACCTTCGGCAAATACCGTCTCGCCTGAGGAGTAATGGCGGGGTACCGTGCGCTGGGTCAGGTAACCCAACTCGCTTTCCGTGAGCCCGGAGAAGATAGGAACCTTCGTCAGCGTTTGTCCCAGTTTATTTGTGGAGTCCTGCACGGCGAACATTGTATCAGAGCGCGTCGGCCAATAAGAATTTGTGTTCACCTTTCCGGTTGGCCACTCTGGCAGTCAACGGAGATGTGCACCCGACCACCGAAGGCGGCGGGAAGTGAAATCGACTGCACACCCGAATTGGGAAAACGTTAGTGCTGTATCAAACGCCCCTTCCAGAAAATAGGGCAGCGGAGCCTTGAAAATGGACCAGCGGGGAGCGCGCAGTTACGCCGCCCAGAGCGAGAATGCTCCGAGGCGCTTCGCCTGTTACGCGAGCATCATCCGCATCGGTTGCAGGGTGCGGCTGAAGGGATTCAGGATCAGGCCGAGGATTTCAAGCGTAACCACACCCAAGAGCGCCTCGTCGTCCTTTTCCCCCGATGGCGTTCCATACCATTGCGTTGGATTTGAAATCTGTTATAGTGACAAGGGAAACAAATTCAGCGGCACCGCTGAAACCACTGGGAAAGTAAGTTAGTTTCTGCATCAGAGAAAGGTGGAGGGCCATGTCATTCCAGGAAGCTTTGGACACGCTTTCACGTGAAGAACGCTTCAAGGCCACTGTTTACGCCATGAACAGCCTCCTGATCCAGAAGGGCATTTACGCTCCTGAAGAATTCGAACAGATGTTCAAGGAATGGGCAGAAAAAGAGCGCGCAAGAACGGATGCCACCAACAGACCCCATCTTCCTGCGCCGACCCTTTAGTTTTTCTTCCTGATTGCCACATCACCCCAGCTTGGCCATTCATATCCCTTGCGCGCCTTTCACTCCGACTTGATGCGCAGCAAGCGCCGCATCTCTTCCTCCGCCTGGTTAATGGGGTGCGCTTCCGCTTGCGCGCGGAGCTTCTTGAAGACCGGGTAGCCGGCGGCCTGCTCGGTGCGCCACTCGGCGTCGAACCGGCCGTCGCGGATTGCGGTGAGGGCTTTATCCATGAAGTCGCTTACATCCTTGGCAAAGGGAACAGCGCTGGCTCGCGATAGAGTTCCGTACTGGCTGGTTTGAGAGTGGAAGCGTGCCTGTTTGAAGAAGCCCACGCGAGCCATCTCGCGGAATATTTCCGCGGCTTCTCCGGACCCGTACATCTCCAGAGCTACCATCTCCGGCGGAAAGCCCTTCTCCACAAGGAATTCAAACGCCGTGGTCCAGGTGCGGAAGAGGAGGGGCCACACGGCCTGTTCTTGAAAGAGGTCGAGTTCAGTTTCTTCCGCGAACGTGGTTTTAAAGGCCACCGCGCGCGTGGCGCCAATCCCCCGCGCCCAGGCGAGCGCCGTCTCCAGGGCGTGGCCTGAGGCGTCTTGCGCTACGGCGATGAACGCCGGAGCGCCGCGGCCGTCCACAAAAGACTCGCGCACCTGGGTCCCGATCATGCGTGGGGCCACCATGATGACGTCCACGTCCGGGGGCGGTGCGATCAGACCAAAATGGATGTTGTACCCATGGGCAAAATCCAAGGTCTGCCCGCCGCGCAGGCGGGTGCTCAGGACGTCGTGGTAAACCTCGCGCTGGACTTCATCGGGGATCAACAAGGCCAGAACGTCAGCGCGCTCGGCGACTTCCGCGACCGATCGGACCACGAACCCATCCTTTTCTGCCTGGCCCGCGGTCTCATCGCGAAGGCTTCCGACAATGACGTCGAGCCCCGAGTCGCGCAGGTTCAGTGCTTGGGCGCGCCCCTGATTTCCATAGCCAATGATTCCGAGGGTTTTTTGACGGAGTGTTTCCAGGCTGGCGTCGGGATCGTAGTAGGGTTCCATCGGTTTGCTGATGCCCTTTCGTTGACGCGGATAACGGACAAGGGGATCCATTATCGGCGGGCGGCGGAAGGGTGTCAATCAACCAGAGTTGTCAGTTCTCAGTTTTCAGTTGTCAGCACAATCTCCTTTTGGTGCAGAGAGATCCCACTCCGTTCACGGCGCTACCACCGGCAGAATCAGCGCGGAGGGGTGCTCGCGATCGTGATACACGGAGTTCGTCGCCTTCACCATCCGCGCCGAATGGCCCTGGTCTTCGCCCGTGTTCAAGTTACGATCAAGGCGGGGAAAGTTGCTGCTCGACACCTCCAGCCGCAGCTTGTGACCTGCCAGAAAGACATTGGAAGTCGACCAGAGATTGAGCGTGAGCTTGTACACTTCGCCCGGATTCATGAGCTCTGCTTTTTCCCCGGAAGATCGATAGCGTGCGCGCAGAATCCCTTCCGTCAGATTGCGGGCGAAGCCTTCCGGTGCTACATCCACCACCTTCCCGGTGAAGTCTGTGTCCACGGCCGAAGAACTCACATAGATTTCGAGCGTAATAGGACCAGTCACTTCCGTGTCCTGCTTAAACGCGGGTGTGGTGTAAACCAGCACGTCCTCGCGGTTCTCGACGGGCCGCTGGTCGAAAGCGCCGGGAGGTTGGTGCTTCCCGTCGCAGCAAAGCGGCCCCCCTCGGGTGGGGGCGGGGTCCGCGGGGTCATAAACGTACTTATCCGCGGCCTCGGTTGCGGGGGCCGTCGCGCTGAGCGTCCCGTCACCACTGAGAGTGTTTGCCTTGCCTGCTGAGTGCAGGTAGTAACTTGTGGCTTTGGCGCGCGTCAGTGGCCAACTCTCCTCCTCGCGCCAGACATTCTTTCCCATCACGAAAAGCTCCACCGGCTTTTCGCTGCCCATGCCATTCTCGATGCCCTTCAGCAGATAGTCGTACCAGCGCAAGGTGAGAGCCCCTTCATCCACCACCGAGTCCTTGCCGAAATCGACCTCTCCGATGACCGGCCCGGAACCCGCATGGCCACCCACGATCACCAGCAATCGCTGACCATTCCGAGCAGCATCGCTGCCGCCATGGGCTTTGATCCCCAAATAGTTTCGAAATGAGCCGTCCTGGAAGAGGTCGTACCAGGCGGCAATATGGAGAGCGGGGACCTGGATTTGCGAGAAGTGTTCTTCAATCGACCATTGTTTCCAGTAGTCGTCATAGGCGGGGTGGGCCAGCCAGTCGAGGTAATAATCCGCCCAACCGGTGGGAGTGCCGGGATCGAGCAGGGGATAATCCGTCAGCGGAAGCTTGGTGTCCCAGCGTGTTGCGTAGGAGTCCTTGGCCATGCGGCGGTCAAGCGTGTTCTCCGCAAGGCCCGTCGTCCAGGACTGGTCAAACCACTGTTCAAAGGCTCCGCCCTGGTAAGTCCAGTTTTCATGATAGTTGGATGCGGTCACCACCGGCAGAATTCCCGCGAGGTGTGGCGGGGCGGCGATGGCGGTAAGCATCTGGGTGGCGCCGACGTAAGACCCGCCGAACATCCCGACCTTCCCGTTGGAGTAGGGCAGCGCGGCGGCCCACTCCACGGTGTCGTAGCCGTCCTGCGATTCGTTTTTGAAAGTGTACCATTCGCCTTCTGAAGTGTAACGGCCGCGCACATCCTGCGCCACCACCACGTAACCGCGCGCCGCAGCCATGGGGCCGAAGTCCATTTCGCCGCGTTTGTCATAAGGGGTGCGGGTTAGGAGCACCGGAAATTTGCCCTCGGCCTTGGGCCGGTAAATATCCGCGCGCAACACCACGCCGTCCCGCATTTTGGCAGGCACGCCGCGCTCCACAACAACCTCGTAATGCTCCTCAGCACGGGCCAGGGCCCCTGCCCAGGACAGAGTTAAAAGCAATGCGCAGATCACACGTCGGTTCATGGGATCCTCTCCCCAAACTTGATGAGTTGCTCTTTTAAGTCACGGCATTATCTGCGACCGAACCGGTCCGCGCAAGAGGGCCGGTGCAGATGAAGGATTTCTTCCAACCTGATCATGTGAAAAGCATCAAGGCAAGTTGCGGGGCGCCAATGTGCGAAGCGCCTCAAGCAAGCGGTCAATTTCCTCAGCCGTGTTGTAATGCACGAGGCCGATTCTGAGCATCCCACCGTTTTGCTCCACACCCAGCCGTTCGCTGAGGTTCAGGGCGTAGTAATTGCCGTCCCACGTAAAGATGCCGCGCTCGCCGAGATAGGCGGCCATCTCGCGCGGTGAGCGGCCGGCGATGCGTACTGCCACGGTGGGAACCCGTTGTTGGAATTGTGCGGGCTCTGTGATGCCGTAAAAGGTTAACCCGGGAATCTCGAGCAGCGCGGGAACCAGTTGTTCAAGCAGCCCTCGCTCGTACGCGCGCAGGGCGTCGTAGGCGGCCAGGAGCGCGGCCCTTCGCCCGTGCTCCTCCGGAGTGTGGCGTCGCCCGAGTTCCGCCAGGTATTCCACGGCGGCGGTGACTCCCGCCAGGCCCTCGTGGTTTTGCGTTCCCGTCTCCCAGCGGCCGGGGAGACTGTCGGTCGCGGGCCGCACTTTGTAAGGGCGTAGACGCAGCAGGTGGCCGCGCTTTCCAAAAAGTACGCCCGAATGCGGACCGAAAAATTTGTAGGGGGAACAAACCAGAAAATCACAATCCAGACTTCGCACGTCGATGGGTCCATGCGGCGCGTAGTGGACCGCGTCGACATACACCATGGCGCCCACAGCATGCGCCAGCCGCACCACTTCCCCGACGTCGTTGATTGTTCCCACGGCATTGGAGGCGTAGCCCACGGCCACGACGCGGGTGCGGGGCGTCACTATTCGCCGCAACTCGTCCATATCCAGGGTGCAGTCAGTGGGATGGATGTCCACAAGGCGGATGACGCAGCCGCGTTCTTCCAGCGCCGCCCAGGGCGAAAAATTCGCGTCGTGGTCGAGTCGGGTCACGATGATTTCATCTCCCGGCGAAAGATCCCGGCCGAGGGCGCGGCTGAGCGCGAAGGTCAGCGTGGTCATGTTGGGGCCAAAAACAATTTCCTCCGGATCGCACCCCAGCAGGTCCGCCATCGCCGCGTGGGCAGCAGCGATAACCTCGTCGGTGCGCCGGCTCGTGGCAAACGCCCCATGCGTATTGGCATTGGAGGCGCCCAGGTAGCCGGCCATCGCGTCAATCACGCGTTGCGTCACTTGGGTGCCTCCCGGTCCGTCGAAAAACGCCACGGGGTAGCCATTCACCTTGATTGCGAGCGCGGGGAATTGCGACCTCACCCAATCGATGTCAAACGTGGTCATATGCGACTCCTGTGGGAACGCTCATGATGCGCAGGAAGCGCTGAGGGATCAAGGGGAAAAGTTAGGGGCGTGCAGGGCGCCCGAGCCACCTATGAAAGTCAAAACGCATGACTACAAGCCGGGTGTACAGTTTGGCAGGGCTGCAAAGGAAAAGCCAAAGTCAAAGGTCAGAAAGCAAAGCTTAAATGCCAAAAGTGAAAAGCGGCGCCTGCAAGATTCCTTACTAAGAACCCGCGAGTTCGTTAATTCGCTTCCGATTGCCCTTCGGAGACGCGGACGAGCTCGATGACCGTCTTGTCCCCGTTACTCTTGAGCGCCACGACCTTATCTTGCTTGTCGTTCTTGATCTCGAAGACAGTCTTTCCCTCTTCGTTCCTTTCCTTGAACTTGGTCACTTGATCGCCCAAGCGGTCGTGATAAAAGGCCGTAACCTTATCAACCGAATCCGGAGTCTCGAACTTCCCCGCCAGCACGCGAAGCTGCGCTTCATCGGCGATATCAAGGTTCACGGTTGCGGAGCCATGTTCCTTGATGCGGGTCGCGCCGGGATAAATGGGCAAGCCCAGGCTGGCTTCGTTGACATCCTTGTTGATCTCGACGGAGGCAAAGGGCGTTTTGACGGAAACCGCTTTCTTTCCAACGCCCGCTTGCTCCACATTGACGTGGACGGCGCTGGAAAGGAAGCGCAGTCCCCCCCAAATGGCAATGCCGCCGATCAGGACAACCAGCGCCAAGAGGAGGAGGGCGATCGCGACGATGTGTCTGCCGCTACCAGGCGGCTGCGGGGCTGCGGGTGGGCGCGGAGGCTGAATATCTGTGGCCATGGCAGGATCTCCTTCTTTGCTGGTTATACTTACGTTTTCCGGTGCGGTAAAGTTCCAAATTTGGTGCAACTGCCAACAGTAATGAACAGCCGTCTGCGCCAGCCAGCCGCCTGTGGTCCAGATTTCCAGGCCACCAGAGAAAGGCGCCGTGCTCGCAGGTCCCCCCCGTGTGTAATTGACCCGCGCGAGGCCGAGCGCAGCTCGGCCCTATAAGATAGAAATCGTGGTCAGGATTTCCTTGACGGTACCGCGGGGCATGTGGTTTATTCTGGCGACTCCGAGCTCGTCATCAGACCCGCATGAAGAGGAAGGAAATTCCCGTGAAACGTTCAAAGGGAGCGCTAGTAAGCCTAGTCTGCGTCGTGGGGCTATTTGCCGGGATGAAGGCACATGCCCAGAGCCCGTCGCAAGAGAGTCCTATCACCTCTGATCAGCGGCTCGAGTGGTTTCGCCACGACAAGTTTGGGTTGTTCATTCACTTTGGTCCGTATTCCGTCCTGGCCGGCGAATGGCAGGGCCGCCGCGTGCCCGTGGGCACTGAGGCCGAATGGATCATGCAGCGCTTCAATATCCCTGTTAAGGACTACCGCGAGGTGGCGCGGCAACTAAATCCTGTAAAGTTCAATGCCGACGAGTGGGTGGGTTTGGCCAAAGCTGCGGGGATGAAGTACCTGGTGATTACCGCGAAACACCATGACGGCTTTGCCATGTATCACTCGCGAGTCAGCTCCTACAACATCGTCGATTGGACGCCGTTCAAGCGCGACCTGCTGAAAGAACTTGCCGTAGCCTGCCGAAAGCAAGGTATCCGATTCTGCTTTTACTATTCCCAACGGGAAGATTGGGACGACCCCGATGGATACGGAAACAACTGGGATTACGACCGCTCGCAGAAGAACTTCGATCGATACTTGGAAATGAAATCCAAGCCGCAGTTACAGGAATTGCTGACGAATTATGGCCCGATTGGCCTCGTCTGGTTTGACCGTGGCCTGGAAACGCGAGAGCAGGCGGAAGACATCGTCGAGCTCGTCCGCGGGTTGCAACCCCGCTGCCTCATCAACGGCCGCTTGGGCAGCTACGGTCAGGATTTGGTGGGGGACTACCAGGATATGAACGATCGCGGCATGCCGGTGGGAGGGATCGAGGAACCTTGGGAGACGCCGCAAATCCTGAACAATACTTGGGGATATAGCAAGTTCGACCAGGATTGGAAGCCCCCCGGCGTGGCAATCCACCTTTTGGTGGAAACGGCCAGCAAGGGAGGCAACTTCCTGCTCAACGTTGGCCCCATGGCCGACGGTACTATGCCCGCGCCTGCCGTCGCCACACTCCGCCGGGTAGGGGCGTGGATGCAACAAAACGGTGAAAGCATCTATGGGACGACAGCAAGCCCCTTACCCGAATACCCTTGGGGGCGCACGACGGTGAAGGGCGAGAAGGTGTATCTGCACGTTTTCAATTGGCCAGCGGATAACCTGATTCGCGTTTCGCACCTGGGGAACAACCAGGTGAAGGCTGCGCACTTGCTGGCGCCTCCGGCGGAGAAGCTGGCCATCAGTCATAACCAGGGGGTTGTCCTGGTGTCCCTTCCCGCGCGGGTCCCGGATGTCAACGACACGGTGGTGGTTTTGGAAATGGCCGGACCACTCAAGGTGGATCCGCCCTTGGTGATAGCGGGGAGCGATGCGCCCTTCCATCTGGATTACATGAATGGGGTCACAGCCGGGAAGGCGCTGAAGCGCTTTAATCGCAAAGGAGGCTTCTTCATATCGAAATGGACCAGCCCGGAAGACTCCATCACCTGGCATCTCCTGGTAAGCCAAACGGGCAACTACAGGGTACAGGTCAAATACGCGGCCCGAGCCGAATTGCAGGGCGGGAAATACTCACTAACGATTGGGCCGCAGTCGCTCACCGGCGTGGTGGAGCGAACCGGCGAGGATTTTGATTACAAGACACTCGATCTCGGAACCCTGAAGCTCCCCCAGGCGGGCCCCGTAACGGTTCGAATCCAACCGGCGGGCAGCTATGATCACGACTTGATGCAATTTCAATCGCTGGAGCTCGACCCGATCTATTGATCCGATGACACGATTACCTGATTTCCTCGCGTGCCGCTTCAAACATGGCCACAACATTTTCTGGCGGCACGTTGGCCATAATGTTGTGGACTTGCTGGAAGACGAAGCCTCCGTCGGGCGCCAGAGTGCGGACTCGTTCGCGGACATGTTTCTTCAGCGCTTCAGGCGTTTCAGAGGCCAGGGCGGTTTGCGTGTCACAACCTCCGCCCCAAAAGACCATTTCACGTCCAAATTCGGCTTTCAAAGCTGCCGGGTCCATTCCCCGGCAGGAGGTCTGAACGGGATTCACCGCATCCAGTCCCGCGTCGATGAGATCGGGGAGCAACTCGTGGATTCCTCCGCAACTATGGAGCATCACCTTAGCGTTTGCCAGTTGTTTGGCCCGGCTCCACATGGTGGCGTGGCGGGGTTTGAAGAACTCGCGGTACATCTTGCGGGACATGAACGGCCCCGTTTGCATACCTAGGTCGTCGCCGAAGGCGATGACGTCAATGGAATCCCCCACGGCTCCCAGAAAGCGTTCGAGGTTGGCCAAGTGAATCTCCACCAACCCGTCGAGAAAGTCGTGAACCTGCTGGGGTTCGGCCGCCATGAGCATCAGGAAGTTGTCGTTGCGGTAGAAGAACTGGCCGGTCTCGAAAAGATTCCCGCCGAACAATCCAATGATGGCGCGATCGGTACTGGCCCGCAGCGCGCGGGCGCCTTCGGCCAGCCTGCGCAGGCCTTCCGCGCCAGCCGCGAGGGGTCCCGGCGGGGAGGCGACAGCGGTCCACATGCTCTCGCCCATTGCTGCCGCGATGGTTCGGGGCCCGCCTTCTTCCACGAACGGAAAATAGCATTGCTCGAAATACAGCGCGCCGTCGGGCATGCGCGCCAGGACCCTTCCGCTCGCCGAGCGTATCACCCATTCGTTCTTGCGGCGTTCGGGCAGAGCCCATACAGGCATCTGGCAGGCGGTCCCGTCCGGCAAAACCCAATCGGCCCAGCAGAGGTCATCGAGCGCGAAGGCCCGGCCGAGTTCGATCGTATCCACGTTGAACAAATCTAGCACGTCGGGATCAACAATCGCGAGCTGCTGCACGGGATCATAAACGCGCAGAGGCTTGGGTGGCAGGCCCAAATACTTCCGCAGCTTTGCGTAGGCAATCGCCGCGATCCCCGACGAGCGATGCCCGGAGAAATCGATGGGGACGCGATCCGGCTCGCGGTGTTGGAGCGCCGCCCTTACACGTTCTCGGGAGGTCATCATCCCCTTGCCTTTCATATCCGATTTTGTTTCAAGAGCGTTTGGCTTCTCAGCTTCCATAACCTGACCTCACAATCGGATCCGACGAACGACCCGCGACAGTCTAGCGCAAGTTCGAGCCGTTCAACAGAGGGACATGAATGTTTTGGGCATCCATGTTGGAAACCCGGCCGGGGGGCCGCAATATTACGCCTTCGCATGTGGACAGGCCGCGCATCACCCCGCCTGCCCCGAAAGCCTTGAGCGACTCTCATCCCGATGCTATGCTGTTTGCTTCTCAACTCATTGTCGCAAGCCATGGGGAGCCCAATGCAGTTTAGGAAACTTGGTCACAGTTCGCTTAAGGTCTCGGCCCTCGGGCTGGGCTGCATGGGTATGTCCGAATTCTATGGTCCCCAAGCGGCAGAGGAGTCGTTGGCGACGATCCATCGCGCTCTCGACCTCGGGATCAATTTCCTTGATACGGCCGACGTCTACGGTCGGGGCGCCAATGAGGAATTGTTGGGCCGTGCCCTAAAGGGCCGGCGCAATCAGGCGGTGCTGGCGACAAAATTCGGCAATGTGCGCGACGCGGAGGGCCGCTTCGCGGGCGTTAATGGCCACCCAAAGTATGTGCGCCAAGCCTGCGAAGCCAGCCTGCGCCGGTTGCAGGTGGAGACGATCGACCTCTATTACCAGCACCGCGTCGACCCCACGGTGCCGATCGAAGAGACCGTGGGCGCGATGTCGCGTTTGGTCGAGGAGGGCAAGGTGCGCTCTCTGGGGCTCTCCGAGGCTGCTCCCGCCACCCTCCGCCGCGCGCACCAGACGCATTCCATCAGTGCCCTGCAAACGGAGTACTCGCTCTGGACACGCGACCCCGAGGAGCAGATCCTTCCCGTCTGTAAGGAGTTGGGGATTACCTTTGTGGCTTATAGCCCGCTGGGCCGCGGCTTTCTGACGGGCCGGTTTAAGCGTTACGAGGATTTGGCGCCGGATGATTGGCGCCGCAGTAATCCGCGGTTTCGGGGCGAGAATTTCGAACGCAACCTCGAACTGGTCCGGCGCGTCGAGCAGATCGCCGCCAGAAAGGGTTGGAAACCGTCACAACTCGCGCTGGCTTGGGTATTGGCGCAGAGCGATGGGATTGTCCCCATCCCGGGCACCGCCAGCCGTGCTCACCTGGAAGAGAACCTGGCAGCGCTCGAACTTCCATTGACCTTGCATGACCTGGCACAACTTAACGAGGCCGCGCCTCAGGGCGTTGCCGCCGGAGACCGTTACCCAGAAGCGGCGATGAAAACTCTCAACGGCTGAAGCGCCCGGTTCAAGGCATACGATTTTCAAAAAGGTAAGCGCTGGTCGGGTTATGACAACAGAATCTCATCGGTAAACTTGGGAATAGGTTCCAACCTTTACGGCGGCATTTACGGCCGTCTTGTTGCGGCAGATTCTCATGAGGAGCGGCCATGGCGGATTACGACTATGACATGCTGGTCATCGGATCGGGACCGGCGGGGCAGCGGGCGGCGATCCAATCGGCGAAACTCGACAAGCGTGCTGCCCTCGTCGAGCGCAAGGCCGTGCTCGGCGGCGTCTGCATCAATTCCGGAACCATTCCCAGCAAGACCCTGCGCGAGGCCGTTATTTATCTTTCCGGGTATCGCTTGCGGGGTATTTACGGAGAGTCATACACCGTCAAGCAAAACATTACCATCGATGACCTTCTTTTCCGCACGGAACACGTCATCCGCCACGAGATCGACGTCACGCGCCACCAATTGCAGCGCAACGGCGTAGAGATGATCAATGCCGAGGCGGCCTTCGTGGACCCCCACACGCTGCGTCTGACCCTTGTAGACCGTTCCGGCGAACGCACCGTGACCGCCGCCAACGTGCTCATCGCCACCGGCACTGAAGCCACGCGCGATCCCAAACTACCTTTTGACGGCCAGAATATTTTCGTAAGCGACGATATCCTGAGCCTGAAAAAGCTGCCGCGCACCCTGGCGGTGATCGGCGCGGGCGTGATCGGCTGCGAATACGCCAGCATCTTCTCGGCGCTGGGCGTCCGCGTTACTTTGATTGACCGTGCTCGCCGTCTCCTGTCCTTTGTCGATGCCGAGATCGTGGAGGCTCTTGACTACCACCTGCGCCAGAACCGTATGACGCTGCGATTCAACGAGACGGTCAGCGGCATCGAACTTGTCCAGATCGGCGCGGACAGCCGGGTTAAAATCCACTTGGCGAGCGGCAAGGAAATCGTGGCGGAAAAAGCCTTGTATAGCATTGGCCGTACTGGCGCTACAAGCAAACTGAATCTGCCGGCGGCAGGACTTGCCGCCGACGATCGCGGCCGCTTGAAAGTGAATGAACACTACCAGACGGATGTCCCGCACATTTACGCCGCGGGCGACGTCATCGGCTTTCCCAGCCTGGCCTCGACCTCGCTCGAACAGGGCCGCCTGGCGGCATGCCATGCTTTCGGGATTGAAGCCAAAAGCACCCCCGCCCTTTTTCCTTATGGGATTTACACCATTCCAGAAATCTCCTACGTCGGCAAGAACGAGGAAGAACTAACACAAGCGAACGTTCCGTATGAGATGGGTAAGGCCAGCTATCGTGAAATCGCGCGCGGCCAGATCATCGGTGACAGCATCGGGATGCTGAAGATACTCTTTCACCGCGAGACCCGTGAGGTGCTCGGCGTGCACATCATCGGCGAAAGCGCCAGCGAGTTGGTTCACATCGGGCAGGCGGTGATGAGCTTAGGCGGAAAGATTGACTATTTTGTAAATACCGTCTTTAATTATCCCACGCTCGCCGAATGCTATAAGAATGCCGCCTTCGACGGCGTCAACCGGTTGAACGGGTGAGGGATTTCCGCAGCCGCGCTGTGCACCACCCTGCATCATTTATAAGCCGACATTCCCGTCACGCGCTCTCCGATGATGAGGGTGTGGATATTGTGTGTGCCCTCGTAAGTGAACACCGATTCCAGGTTGCACATGTGGCGGAAGATCGGGTACTCGTCGGCGACGCCGTTCGCGCCCAGAATGTCGCGCGCGGCGCGGGCCACGTCGAGGGCCATCTTCACGTTGTTGCGCTTGAGCATGGAAACGTGCGCGAAGTCAGCGCGACCCTGGTCTTTCAGGCGCCCCACCTGGATGGCCAGCAATTGCGCCTTGGTGATTTCTGTGATCATGTCGGCAAACTTTGCTTGCACAAGCTGATGAGTGGCGATGGGCTTATCGTCAAACTGCTTGCGCACCTTGGCGTATTCCAACGCCTCGTGGTAACAGGCCATGGCGGCCCCGAGGGCGCCCCAGCCGATGCCGTAGCGCGCCTGCGTCAGGCAGGCGAGCGGCGCCTTCAATCCCTGTGCCATGGGAAGCATGTGGCGCGCCGGCACGCGCGCGTCCTCGAGCGCCAGCGTCGAGGTCACCGAGGCGCGCAACGACCACTTGCCTTTTATGTCCTTGGCGGAGTAACCCGGCGTGCCTTTCTCCACCAAGAATCCCCGAATACCTTCCTCGGTACGCGCCCACACCAAGGCTACGTCGGCGATGGTTCCGGAGGTAATCCAAGCTTTTTCACCGTTCAAGATGTAGTCATTTCCGTCTTTCACGCCGCGCGTCCGCATGCCCGCGGGATTTGAGCCAAAGTCCGGTTCGGTCAATCCAAAGCAGCCGATGGCCTTGCCTTGTTGCAGGGCGGGCAGCCAGCGCTCCTTCTGCTCTTCGGAACCATACGCGTTGATGGGGTACATCACCAGCGCCCCCTGCACGCTCACAAAGCTGCGCAAGCCGCTGTCGCCGCGCTCGAGCTCCTGCATGATCAATCCATACTGCACGTTCGACATGCCCGCACAGCCGTAGCCTTCCAGGTTGGCGCCATAAAATCCCAGTCCCGCCATGAGCGGCACCAGATGGAGCGGGAACTTTCCCTCGCGGTTCCACTCCTCGATATGAGGGATGATCTCCTTCTCTACAAACTCCCGCACCATCTGGCGAACCAGCTTTTCATCGTCACTGAGCAGGGAATCAATTTCCAGGAAATCCACACCGCGAAATGCGAACATAAGTTCTCCTCCTGTGCCGGACTGTAGGGCCGAGCGGCGCTCCACCTCCGCCCTTTCTCAGGGCCGGCCGCCCTTCGCTCTACCGCCGGGTCTGACCGAAGGTTCCGCGCATTTTGACAAAAAGCCGGTCGATGGAAGCGATCCATCCTTCCAGGGTCACCTCCGTAGTGTCCACCACGAGGTCGGCATAGACTTTAGTTGGTTCCACGTAGCGCCGATGCATCGGTCGGATGAAATCCCGGTATTGCGCCACGGTGGAATCCAGTGTCCGGCCACGCTCATGCACATCTCTCACCAGGCGCCGCATCAGGCGGATATCCGCGGCGGCCTCGACAAAGATCTTCAGGTCCATCATCGCCCGCAATCGCTCATCCCAGAGTGCGAGAAGCCCCTCGAAAATGATCAGGGGGGCAGGATGAATCTCCATGGTTTCTGTGGTTCGGGTGTGGGTGACAAAGCAATATCGAGGTTTGGCGATTGGCCGGCCCGCCACGAGCTGCTCGAAATGCTTCTGAAGGAGTTCGTAATCCAAGGCGGCGGGCTCGTCATAGTTGGTCAGGATGCGCTGCTCGAGCTGCAAGTGCGATTGGTCACGATAATACGAATCCTGGTCCACGACTGCGGCGCCAAGGTCCGAGTATTGATCCGCGAGACGTAGCGCGAGAGTCGATTTTCCGGCTCCCGTCCCACCTCCGATTCCAATAATGAAAGGGCTGCGAAGTTTTCGTGAGGACATGGTTGCTGCCAAACGCGGCCGTGAGGGGGCTGCCGGTGCGGCCAGCCTCCGTTTCGATAAGATGCCAGTAATCCAGCATTCTAGTGGGCGGGCGCAGGCGGGTCAAGGAGCCAAAGCGTCGTGAGCCATGAACGCTTGAAATGTCCGCCCGCTTGGGAATCCTCCGGCAACAGCATATAATCAAACTCCTTATGGACGAACGCATACGGTTGACCGGGATGGTCAAGGCAGCGGGTTGAGCGGCCAAGTTGAGTCCAAGGATTTTGGACTCGGTGCTCGCCCGCTTGCCGAAACAATCCGACCCGAACGTGCTGGTAGGCTTCGACACCGCCGACGACGCGGGAGTGTATCAACTTTCGCCCGAGCTGGCGCTGGTCCAAACCGTGGATTTCTTCACGCCCATCGTGGACGACCCGTACACCTTCGGCCAGATTGCCGCCGCCAACGCGCTGAGCGATGTGTATGCCATGGGTGGCCGGCCGATTTCCGCGCTCGCCATCGTGGGGTTCCCAAACACCAGCCGGGATGTCAAAATTCTCGAAAAGATTCTTCAGGGCGGCCTGGCCAAGATGCAGGAGGCAGGTTGCACGGTGATTGGCGGCCACTCGATCGGCGACGAGGAAATCAAATTCGGTTACGCGGTGACCGGCGTCATTAACCCCCAGCGCGTGCTGAAAAACGTGGGGGCGCAACCCGGCGACCGGCTGATTCTCACCAAGCGACTGGGCACCGGAGTGATCGGCACGGCCTTGAAGCAAGACCGTGCGGCGAAAGCCGCGGTGGATGCGGCGATCCTCTCCATGTGTACGCTCAATCGCGCCAGCATGGAGGCGGCCTTGCCGCTGGAAGTGCACGCCGCCACGGACGTCACGGGCTTCGGCCTGCTCGGCCACGCGCGGGAAATGGCGCTTGCCAGCAAAGTGAGCTTCACCATCGACTCCGAGCAAATCGAGTTCTTGCCGGAAGCGCGCGAGCTCGCGCAAGAAGGGTTTCTCCCCGGCGGTTTGAAGCGAAACCTGGAATTCATCGGCGGCTGCGTGGACTTTGCCCCGGGCGTTCCGGAAGAAGTTAGGAACCTGCTTTTCGACCCGCAGACCTCAGGCGGGCTCTTGTTTTCCGTGGCTCGGAATGATGCTACGCGGCTTCTGGAATCTCTGCGCGCCAACGGAGTGAGCGCGCAGCAAGTGGGGGAAGTCATCGAAAAGACTCAACCCCTCCTTCAAGTGCGATGACCACGCCTCGCTGACACATGGACGGCAAATGCGCGCCACCCGCAAACCCCGCGTAAAAATCTGCTGCATTCGCAACCTTGAAGAAGCCGGGACGGCAATCGACGCCGGCGCCGCGGCGCTGGGTCTGGTCTCCAAGATGCCGAGTGGCCCGGGGGTGATTCCGGAAGATGTCATCGCCCATATTGCGGCGCGAGTTCCGCCGTGTGTCGCCACCTTTTTGCTGACGAGTGAGCGAAACGTCCGCCGCATTATTGCCCAGCAAAAACGCACCGGAGTGAACACGCTGCAAATCGTGGACCGCCTGGAACCCGGTGCCCACCAGGAGTTGCGCGCGGCGCTGCCGGGTATCGCGCTGGTGCAGGTAATCCATGTGCGCGGGCCAGCCTCTATGGAAGAAGCCCTCGCCGTCGCGTCGCATGTGGATGCGTTGTTGCTCGATTCCGGCAACCCCGCCCTGCCCGTGAAGGAGTTGGGGGGAACCGGGCGCACGCACGACTGGTCAATCAGCCGCCGGATTCGGAAAGCTGCGCCCGTGCCGGTTTTTCTTGCGGGCGGGCTGGCCGCTGCGAACGTCGCCGAGGCCATTCGCCAAGTGGAGCCTTTTGGAATCGATGTCTGCAATGGCGTCCGCGCGGAGGGCAGGCTGGATGCCGCCAAGCTCGCGGATTTCTTTCGCGCCGTTGCCACGGCCGCGGAGGCAGAACCCGTGCGAGCCACAAGTTAAACCCGCATTGCGCCTTCCCCCGCACGCAGGTTAATATTGCCACGATGAAAAAACACCTTCCTACGCAATTAATCGTCGGTTTGGCGATCTTGCTGATTGGGGGCGGAATCGTGGGGGGCGAGTATCTTCTCGTGAGGTGGTATCCGACGCATAAAGCGGCCGTGATAAAGGAGACGTTGGCGCTCACCCCTTACAAGAATGATGGCTTGGGATTTGAGATGCAGGTGGCGGCGGGGATAGATGAGAAGGTAGAGCCGTTCGCAGGGGGCGTCCGGATTTTTTCACCGCGGTTCTGGAGCATCGGACCTTCCCTTACCCTTACTTCGCAGCCCAATCCTGATCAGAGCTCCGAGTTCACACCCCAAGACTTGGCCATCTGGGAGACCGATGGCACCCTGCACGAACTTCCGCGCTATCATTTTGAGCATACCCGGATCAACGATCGCGACGCGGTTCTGATCTGGCAGTACAAGAATCGGGAGATGCTGCTTACGGCGCGAGTCATTTCGCCGGACCATATTGTGGAGGTGAGCTGCACGCCCGGCCGCGCTGAGGAAGATCTTTACATGCAGGCTTGTGAGGATAGTGTGAAAACGATCAAGGTGGCGGGGCCGCCCTCTCCCCCACCTCTCACGCCGGGGGTGGAGGAGATTCCTCAGAACCCGGCGCCTGCCAAGCAATAGCGACGACGGGCGAAACAGACTTTTCTTCTTGCTAGGGCTGGCTGAGTAGTCAAGGAGGGTCGGTGAGTCAAGCCATACCGAAGTGGGAACCCATTACAGGCGATCTGGCTACCCCGTTGGGATTTCGGGCGGCGGCGGTTGCCGCGGGGATCAAGAAGACGCGCGACGCATTGGATTTGGCGCTGATCTTTTCCGATTCGCCGGCGACCACCGCCGCCGGGGTTTTCACCACCAATCGAGTGGCGGCGGCGCCGGTTTTGCTTTCACGGCAAAATCTGGTCGAAAGCCGGGGACGTTGCCGCGCCATCGTCGTCAATTCCGGAAATGCCAATGCCTGCACCGGAAGGGAGGGGCTGCACACGGCGGAGGAAACGGCCCGCGTCACTGCCGAGCTGTTTGGAATTGAACCCTCGCAAGTCCTGGTGGCATCGACGGGAGTCATTGGTGTCCCGCTCAGCGCGGACCTTATTCTTCTCCAACTCCCCCATCTGAAAGAAAGCCTCTCCAGGGAGAACGCCGGGGCAGTCGCCCACGCCATCCTGACCACCGACACCGTTCCCAAGACTTGTGTGGTGCGGTCGGAAGCGCGGGGCAAAACTGTGCACATTGCCGGCATTGCCAAAGGGGCGGGGATGATACATCCGCACATGGCCACCATGCTTTCTTTCATCACCACAGACGTCTCGATGGGCGAGCGCATGTTGCACAACCTGCTTATTGCGGCGGTGGGAGATTCCTTCAATCGCCTTACCGTAGACGGTGACACTTCCACCAACGACACTGTCCTAGCGCTGGCCAGCGGCCTTTCGGAGATTACGGTGATTCCCGGAAACGACAGCCACGCGTGGTTTTCGGAGGGCTTAACACTGGTCTGCCAGACCCTCGCGCGCATGATCGCTCGTGACGGCGAGGGGGCATCCAGGTTGGTCACCGTGGAAGTGGTGGGCGCGCGGACTCCCCTCGATGCTGATCGCGTGGCGCGCGCCATTGCCAACTCTCCGTTGGTAAAGACGGCGCTGGCGGGGGCCGACCCCAATTGGGGCCGCATCCTTTGCGCCGCCGGCTACTCGGGCGCGAAATTCGATCCCAGCAAGGTCGACGTGAGCGTGAACAACCTGCCACTCTGCCGCAATGGCGTGGACGCCGGCTTCGACGAAGCGGCGGCTCACCGCGACTTCGACCAGAAGGAAATTTTGCTGCAAGTGGATCTTCACGCCGGAAGCGCTACAGGCCGTGTGTGGACGTGTGACTTCACTCGGGACTATATCGACATCAACGCATCATACCGTAGCTGAGTGATATCGGGAGATCGGTTGATCGGGAGACCGGATGAGCAAGAAATAAATTCCACGCGGGGTCTTCTTTGTTCACCCGATCACCGGATTACCCGATCATCCGATTCTCCGTCGATGAACGGACGCAAGAATTCCGCCGAGGCGCGAATTTCCTCGATGCCGTTTAATCCGTCCTCGATGGAAACCCACCCATCAAACCCCACTTCCCGCAGGGTGTGAAAGATCTGAGGATAGTTGTTCATTCCTTTGCCCACCTCGCCGTGGGTCAGAATCGCTGCATACCCGAGCGAATCCTCCAGCGTCCGTAATTCCTCGAGAGTGTGTCCGGGCTTCAGGTGCCGGTCGCTGGCGTGCATGGTCACCACGCGACGCTTGACCTTCTCGAGCAATTCGAGGGGGTCCTCGCCGGCTAGGATGGCATTGGATGGATCGTACTGCACGCCGAACCACGGCGAATCGATCAAATTCACGATCTCGAAAAATACATCCTGCTTCTGCGCAAACTCCGGGTACGTCCAGAAATTGTCTTTGTAATGGTTTTCCATGGCGAGCACGATGCCTTTAGTCGCGCTGTACTCCAAAACCTCCTTTATGCAATCCACGACCCAGCGCACTCCCTGCTCGCGCGAGACGCCCGGGCGGCGCTGGCCGGAAAGCACGCGGCAGAACTTGCCGCCCAGCCGCGCGGTGATGTCCACATTGCGTTTCTCGTGTTCCACTTCCTTGCGCCGGTCCTTGGCGTCTGGCTGGGTAAAATCCGAGGAGCAGCACAGCATGGGCATTTCCAGATTGTGGCGCGCGTGTGCCTCGCGGACTTTCTCCAGATACGCGTCGTCAAAACTGGCCAGAGTTCCGTTATAGAGTTCCAGGCCGTCGACGGGCAGGTCCGCGGCCATGTCGATCCATTGGAACAAGGTCATGGTGCGGTCCCGCACCAGTTCATCCATATAGCATTTGGGAAAGGCGGCGAGTTTCATGGTCGGTTGGTCCCTTAGACGGGTAAGTCGCCAGGCGCGCCAAAAGGAAGCTGTTCGTAATCGAGCACGGCGCCGGAAATCAGTTCATTGGTGGCGAAAAACAAAACCGCGTTGGCGATATCGGCGGGCAGCAGCATGCGGCCGAAGGGGCGCGACTTCACCGCCTCCTCCAGCCAACCCTCACCCTTACCCTCGAGCACAGCGTACAAATGGCGTTCTCCTTCGGTCAGCACCCAGCCGGGGTTGATCTGGTTCACACGAATGCGGTATGTCGTCAGGTAATTCGCCAGATTTTTGGTAAACGTCATCAGCCCACCTTTGGAGGCGGAATAAGGCAGCAGCCGCTTCAACCCGCAGTGAGCATTCACGGAGCCGATGTTGACGATGCAGCCGCTCTGCCGGTCCTTCATGTGGCGTACAGCTTCCTGGCAGAGCAGGAACGGGGCGCGCAGGTTGACGTCGAAGATTTCATCCCACAGCTCGGTGGAAGTGTCCTCAATGGTGCCACGATGCACGACGCCGGCGTTGTTGACAAGGATGTCCACCCGCCCGAAGCGCGCGAGCGCGTTGCGTACGATGCTGCGGCAATGCGACTCATCCCGCAAATCGCCGGTCACCAGCAGCGCTTGGCTTCCGGCGGCCTCGATGGACTCCACAATTTTCTCACCGCCGGCCCGCTGGCTTTCGCGCCCGTGCACGAGAATCCGCGCGCCCGCCTCGGCGAGCTTGAGCGCGATTCCCCCGCCAATTCCCTGGGTCGAACCGGTGACCACCGCCACTTGCCCCCCCAACGATTCTTTCCCGGTGTTTGAGTGACTCATAAGATCCTCTCGCCTTTCAACCAGTCACGCGTTCTCTCGCGTTGGATTCAAGACCGCTTTCACAATCTCCCCTGATGCCATCTCATCGAAGCAAAGGCGCCAGTTTGGAAGCTCTTCAATGCGGCCCACGATGCGCAGTGGGTCAAGTTTTCCCGACGCCAGCAGCGTAAGCACTTTCTCCCACATCGGATAATTGTGGCTGAAGGAGCCTTGCAGCCGGACCGCTTTCTGCACCAGCGGGTCGAGGGAAAAGTCAAGCGGCTGCGGTCCCCAGCCGACTTTGGTGATTTGCCCGCCCGGCCGCACCACTGCCAGGGCGGCCCGGAGAGCGGCGGAGGCGCCCGTGGCGTCGATCACCACGTCCACGCCCAGACCATCTCCGATGGACCGTACCACCTCGGCGACTGGCGCTTCCCCCTCCGTGACCGCACGATCCACGCCCAGCGCCTGCGCCACCTTCATGCGGGCGGCATCCTGCTTCAGGCCGGCTACGCCCACCCAGCTTGCGCCCGCCAGCTTGGCCAGCTCCAGGCAAAGCAAGCCGATGGGGCCGGGCCCCAGGACCAGAACGGAATCGCCGGGATGGATCTGCGAGTGGACGCACGTGGCATTGAACGCCACGCAGCACGGTTCGCTGAGCGCGGCCTTTTCAAAGGAAACGGCATCGGGTACCCGGTGCAGGCAGCGCGCCGGGACCCGCACAAAATCCGCCATGGCGCCGTTCACACCATAGCCAAAGCCCCGCCGTTGCGGGCAAAGATTGTACTCACCGGACCGGCAATAAGCGCATTGGCCACAAATATACGCCGCTGTTTCCGACACCACCCGGTCGCCCTCACGGAATCCCCGCACGCGTTTGCCCACGGCGCTCACCACGGCGGTGAACTCGTGCCCCAGGATCACGGGAATGTTTACGGGCCAGCTCTGGGTATTATGAAATTGGTGGATCTCACTTCCACAAACACCCACGGCGCGGGTGGAAAGCAGAACTTCATCGTCGGCGGGGTCGCCGGGCTGCGGCACCTCCCGCAGCTCCACCGCGTATTTTTCCAGAGCGTAATGGACGATTGCGGCCATGGAGGCCGTCGGCATGGTCAACTCCTTCCCTGCAATTGGGCTATAATCTCGCGCAGCAATCCTTCCAGGTCATGCGCCGGTGACTTGAAGGCGTCCGCATCAACCGTGAGCGGCGCGCCGAGCACTAAGTGATGAACTCCGAACTTGGGGAGCTGCATGACCTGCTCCACGGAGAGGCCGCCCACCGCCTGTACAGGAATGCTTACGGCTTTGACCACGGCCACCAGCTCATCCAGCGGACTGGGCGGTATGCCGCCGTGCGCAGCGATCACCACTGGGTCTCGGCGCTCGTCGTACCCTACATGGTGCACGATATAATCCACGCCCAGGTCCTGCATCATGCGCGCGGCGGCAGGCTTATCCTCGCAGCCTAAGTCGTCACCCATGACTTTCACCCCGTAATCGCAGCCCGACTGCACGACCACTTTGATCGTCGCCGGATGAGCCCGCGCCATCACCACCACGTGCGTAGCTCCGGCCTTGGCCATCATCTCCGCTTCCAGGTACCCGCCGTCCATGGTTTTCAAATCCGCAACCACGGGATAATCCGGGAATTCGCGTCGCAGGGCCTCGACAGCGTGCAAACCCTCGCCCAGAAGGAGCGGGGTTCCTGCTTCCAGCCAGTCCACTCCTGCGCGCACCGCTTTGTGAGCGTGATCCAGGGCTTCTTCGATGGTCGTAAGGTCGAGGGAAATTTGCACGACGGGGCGAGGCGAATTTGTCATCTCATTTCCCGGAAATCAAGGCAGCGAATTTTGTTGAAGAAATACGGTAACCCACTTTCCCGGATATCTCAATGGTTCTGTGTCAAGCGCCTGGCGAAAATCTAGTTGTCAGAGGGCCAACAGTTGCGTAAGCTTGCGCTGCCCGCGGGTGCCCATCCTGCGTCAGGGGTTTTTGCTCCCCGCACACGGGTACCATGCCGGATGATGAAGGACCAGAGAAAGCCAGGAGGACATCCATGAATCGACGGAATTTCACCAAAACACTTGCCGGGGCCACACTTGGCGCGGCGGCGCTTTCGCTTGATCCACCGGGAGTTGCTGAACCAAAGTTCAGCGCTCCAACCACTGGGGACTCGGCGGCGCGCGGCGCGGCGGACCAAAACCCCGTGGAAGCGCCGTTCAAAATCTCCATCATGCTTTGGACAGTCTTCAATAATTTGCCTTTCGAGGAACGGCTGGAAAAGGTTGCCGAGGCCGGTTACCACGCCGTGGAATTGGTTGGCGAGTACTCGAAATGGACGAAAGACGATTTTCGCCGATACACCAAGAAGCGCGCCGAGTTGGGCATCACCTTTGATACTACCGCTGGCTTGCATCACGGGGTGGGCGACCCGAGCGTCCGCGAGGCTTTCCTGGCGGACCTCAGCGAAAAACTGAAAATCATGGAGAAGATCGAATGCCCCGCGTTGATCGTTATGTCGGGCAACGTCGTGCCGGGCCTCTCGCCGCAAGCTCAGCATGATAGTTGCGTGGAAGGACTGAAGCGGGCGGCGGAATTGGTGGAAGGTAAGGGCATTACCCTGCTCATCGAAAATATCGACCTCGAGGAAAATCCGCATTACTACATGTGGTCTGTCCCCGAGGCCTTCAAGATCATCGAAGAAGTGAATCATCCCCAAATCAAATCCCTGTACGATTTCTTCCACGCGCAAATTTCCGGCGGAAACCTGATTGCCAACCTGCAACAACATGCCGACAAGGTGGGCCTGATCCACATCGCCGATGTTCCTGGCCGCCACGAGCCCGGCACGGGGGAAATCAACTACCTCAACATCTACAAAAAACTCGCCGAGCTGAATTACCACCGCTACGTGGCCATGGAATTCCGTCCCAGCGGAGACCCCGTGAAAATCCTCGCCCACGCGCGCCAGGAAGCCCTGCAAGCGGCTAGGGGTTAGGGATACGGGATATGGGACACGGCACACGGGACTTGGGATTTGGAGCCAGGAGTCAAGAGTCAGGCGCTAGATTCTGAATCCTAAATCCTTGATCCTGACTCCTAAATCCTAGATCCTAAGCACCTGCTATCCCACTTTGTACTTCCGGATTTGCTCCGCGCTCACCTCGCTACTCATGCCGGGTTCTTCGGGCGCCGGGACTTCGCCGTCAATGATCTTGGCGGGGCCGCTGGATTCCATATAGATGGCATTGGGCATGGCCAGCAGCATGTTGAGGTCGGTCGGGCCGCCTCCGTGGCTGGCCAACTCTACGCCGTACGCGTCGGCGGTGGCGGCAATTTCCATCCATTCGCTGACCCCGCCGGCGCGGCGATTGTCAGGCTGCACGACATCGGCTCCCCGTTTCGCGATGAGGTCGGCGAAGGCATACTTCGTGTAGAGATTCTCGCCGGTGGCAATGCGCATGTCCAATGCTTGGGCCAGCAGGGCGAAGCCTTCCATGTCCTGCGGCGGCAATGGTTCTTCCAACCAGAAACAACCCATTTCCTGGTACACCCTGCCGCGCCGCATAGCTTCCTTACGATCGAATACCTGGTTCGCATCCACCATCAATCGCCGGTCCTTTCCTATGGTGTCGAGCGCCCGGCGGATGCGCCGGACATCGTCGTCGAGGGAATACTTCGCCACCTTGATCTTTACGGCCTTGTAGCCTTGTTCGATGGCCGCGGCCACCTCGCGCTGAAATCGGGAAAGGTCCGCGTCATTGTCGTAGTACCAACCGCACATGGAATAGACCGGCATGTGCTCGCGGTACGCTCCCAGCATCTTGTAGACGGGCAGCCCCGCGTTCTTGCCCAGAATGTCCCACAGGGCGATGTCGGTGGCCGCCATGGCAAACTGCGCCACGCCGGATACTCCCTGGTAGTTCATGGCCTTCCACAGTTCGGCGCGGATGCGACGCGGAAATGCCGGGTCCTTTCCCACGATCACGGGCTTTACTTGGTACTCGAGGATGGTCTGGACCGCGCGCGCACCTTCGCCGGCATTACCGAACGAACTGCTGGCCCACCCCGTGATGCCCGCGTCAGTGCGGATACGCAGGACCACGGAGCCTTTGTCCACGTTCAGGGTCTGAAGCGCATCATAATAGGGGGCGCCGGGAGGCGGTTTCAGCAGGTCCGTCTCCAGCCCCGTGATCTTCATCTGCTTTTGCTGCGCCGCCGCAACTGATAACGTTGCGCCGAAAGATGGTACTGCCACCGCCGAGCGAAGAAGTTGCCTCCTGTTCATATCGCCTCCCTTGCACCACGCTATTCGAAAGCCTCTCTGCACCCCTTACGACGAGCAACTTACCGGGCGTCGATTTTCCTCGCTTGTGCCGTACCTGTCAACGGCATGCACACGGCCAGCCCGGGTCATGCCGCCAAGAAATGATGTTGCGGGTGATCTCTTTTGAACATCTAAGAAGCAGGTCCAAATCTGTTCAGTGGAGTTCGGTTTTCGGCTCTTTGCAAATCCGTAGGACAACAGCCCTTTCCGCAAGACCGATGAGGAGGAGTATTGATGAGCACTGACTTTTTCAATATCGCGGGAATTTTCAAAACCAACACCGATCTCTTCAAAAGAACAATTCAGGGAGTTCCCCCGGACCAGTTGTTCGCAAGGCCGGGAGACGACTCGAACCACCTCCTGTGGATTGCCGGGCACGTGGTCGTGCATCGGGCATTGGTCCTCAAGATTCTGGGGCAGGAATGGTCCGCTCCCTGGGAAGGGCTCTTCGCTCGTGGCTCCAAATTGACGGCTCCCGAACAGTACCCGGCAATAGAGGATATCATGCAGGCCTGGGATGAGGTGTCCGGCCGGCTGTCGGCGTCTTTGGGCAGCGCCGCTCAAGAGGTGTTGGCCCAGCCGGTTTCCCAAGGACGCACCCTTGATGGAAAGGTCAGCGGAAAGATCGCATTCCTTTCCCTTCACGAGACCTACCACGTGGGTCAGATGGCTTACTTGCGGAAGTGGCTGGGATTTGGGCAAGCCGTGGGATAGAAGGGGTCCGGGCATTGCGTTGGCAAGGCTTCCCTGACTCGCACTTTGTAAAACAAAGTACTTGACAAAGTTTCTGAACTTGGGTATACACATCTTTATGCCTTGTGCCGGCCCCGTTCGATCACGTCGCCTTCGCCCCGCTCCGCTGCATGCACACGCCATTGAGGACCTGCGCTTCATCCGCCAGACCATGGAGAACGCGGCCTCTTTTACGGCCGTTCCGGGGTGGGGTGGCGTGGCGATGGGCGTGACGGCGCTCACGGCTGCTGCACTTGCCCCCCTCCCAACGAGCGCCCAGGCGTGGGTGATGACCTGGCTGGTCGCGGCCCTGAGCGCATTCGCGATCGGGGCGTTGGCCATCTGGTGGAAAGCGCGGCGCGCGGGCACCCCTGTGCTCACCCTGCCCGGCCGCAAGTTTGTACTCAGCTTGTTTCCTCCCATGCTCGCCGGCGCCGTGCTCTCTTGGGCTCTATACGCAGCCGGATTAACCCGCCTGCTGCCCGGTGTCTGGCTGCTGCTGTATGGCATGGGCGTGGTATCGGCGGGAACTTTCTCCGTGCGTGTGGTCCCCGTCATGGGGCTGTGCTTCATGCTCGCGGGTGTTGGCGCGATATTCTGCCCGGCCGCCTGGGGCAACGCCGTGATGGCCGCGGGTTTTGGGGGACTCCACATCTTATTCGGACTGATCATTGCAAGGAGGTACGGTGGCTAGATTTAACCCCCTCAGCGGGCATCACCCGCTGGAAACTCGAAGAACGGACCACGTTGCCCAACGGGAGCGCGGGCATGCGGCCGGGGCGGCGGATCTCGACCGCCTGATTCACGAGCGCATGCGCTTGGGAATCGTCAGCGCCCTGGCGGCGAATGAATCGCTCAGCTTCAATGATCTGAAGAAATTGCTCGCTACCACGGACGGTAACCTGAGCGTCCATGCGCGCAAACTCGAGGAAGCGAAATACCTCGTGTGCGAAAAGTACTTTGAAGGCCGCCTGCCCAAAACTGTGTATCGCCTGAGCCCGGCGGGGCGGCAAGCGCTGGAACGTTACCTGGATCAGATGGAAGCTTTGATTCAATCCATGCGCGGGCGCTAGTTGGCGCGGTAAAAAATTTTTGTCCTCGTACTTTGTTCTACAAAGTACATTGCGCAAATATGACAGGACTGCGAAGGGATGAATCCACGAGGGTCTTGCACGTTTCGGTGCCGCGGCGGCCCATGACGCGCCGCGACAATTCAATTCGCTCCGTATAACAAAAGTTCTGGCAGGGGGCACACGATGACGAATGGCAACGGGGATCACGGGTTGAGTGCGGATAATTCTTGCCTGCACGTGGCGATCATCATGGACGGCAGCGGGCGCTGGGCCGTAGCTCGCGGATTGCCGCGCACGGAAGGTCACCGCGCAGGCCGCGCCGCGGTTCGACGCACCGTGGGAGCAGCCCTCGAGCGGGGCATTCGCGTGCTGACCCTTTTCACCTTCTCCACGGACAACTGGGGCCGACCGGAAAGCGAAGTCGCGGAGCTGATGCGCACCTTCGAAGCCTTTTTCCGGGTGGATGCGCCGGTTCTTGCCGCTCACGGGGTGCACGTGACGGTCATCGGGCGGCGCGACCGCTTGCCAGTTTCCCTCCGCCAGGCGATCGAGGAGATTGAGGCAGCAAGCGGAGCGGAGCGGCAACTGCACGTCCGCTTCGCCATCGATTATTCCGGCCGGGATGCGATCCTCCACGCCGCGCGCCGATTTCGACCAACTGGCGACGACTCCGCCCAGAGCTTTGCCCGCCTGTTGGCGGAAGCAGAACCTGCCGGCGAGCCCGTGCCCGATGTCGACCTGCTGATCCGCACCGGCGGCGAGTACCGCCTGAGCAATTGCCCGCTCTGGGAAATTGCCTACGCCGAGTTGTATTTCACTCCGTGCTTGTGGCCGGACTTTGGCCTCGCCGACCTCGACGCCGCCATGCAGGAATTCGGTACGCGCGACCGCCGCTTCGGGCGAATCCCTGTCGTGGTTTGAGATGAAGGAGTTCCACGCTTGAGTGCCACACCGAAGTTGGAAATATCGGTTCTGGCAGCCGCGTTCGCCTTGGGAGTTTTGGGCGACGCGCTCCTGCGATGCTTTCCGTCGGGAGTGAACTTCGCGCTTTGGGGCGGGCTGCTGGCGGCGGCCATTTCGCGTTCCCAACTCTGGCAAGCCGTAAGCGCATACGCCCGCGCTCTCCGCGGCGCCTGCGCCGAAACCACGAGGTGAGATTTCCACATCCCCAGCCCTCAACTTGTAGGTGGCAGACCGCAGGTGGCATGTGGCAGGAACGGCCTCTGACACCTGACACCCGGCACCTGACACATTTTCTAAGCCTTTTATTTTCAGTAACATCGTGTCAGAATTAAAATAACTCATTTGTTTTCATCAACATCGTGTCAAGCCGGGAAACTGACATTTTTTCTACATTTATTTTCAATAACTTCTGGACGCTGAGCGTGATTTTTGAATCCTCTTTTCTTGCGCCATTCTGTGACGAAACGATGTTAACTGGCTTAATTTCAATTACTTGACGATTCATGCCTATCAAGAGGAATTCCCATAACTATCTTTATTATGTTCAACATCGTTTGAGGAAAACTTTTATTGGTTCCTCTCCTCAGCCTCGTTTTCATCGCAATCCCCTTAGGAACTTCCCATCTTATGTTCATAGCGTTTAAGCTTCAGCAGCAGGTTGGCGACACGCCGGATCTCCCGAAAATAGGAATCTTGCAGTCTGCGCATGAGGAGTGCGTTGGGGTGGGTGGGCGCGATTTCCGCCGCGCGTTCGTAGGGTGACGGACCCTTCAGGGACTCTTTCAGAAGGGCTTGGCGCTGGGCCTCACAAGCTTCCACCTGCCGGGTAAGAATATTCTCCAGAAGCTGGCGCGGCCGCTCGCGCGCCTCCCATTCCGCTGGGGTGATGTTGGGATAACGCTTGTCGTGCTCTTGTGTAGCCGTAGGGCCGACCTTGAGGTCGGCTTGTGCCGGACTAAAGTCCGGCGCTACGCTGCCAGGTGCATCCTGCTGGCTTTCCTGCGGCTGGCGGAAACCCGGGGCGACGTTCACTTGGGGCGGATGGTCGGAGTCTAAACCAAAGATCTCCTTGATCCTCACCAAGGCCCTGCGCGCCTGCTCATTGCGGTCAATGGTGTCCTCACCCATGCCCGGCGGTTGAAGTTGGTAGAAGAGGGCCAGAGCGATTTCGCCCATTTCTTTCAATACCCCCTCCTCGTGCAGGCTTTTCATCTTCGCCAGGTCGGTGGGAGTGGTGACGTAATGCTCCTTCGCTATCGAATGGACGAGCCGCCCCAAACTCTCCGCCGTGATCGTGAGCCGCATCATCTTCGCGTGCAGCCGGTCCACCCGGCCGATGTTCACGTCCTGGGCTTGGCGCACGGCGTAGCCTTCCTGCATGCGGACGGCGCGATTCATCAGCCACGTGGACTGCGCCAGTTGAATCACCAATCCCTCCTGGAAGCCGCCGGTGGGATTCCACTCCGCCCAGAGTTCTTCCAGGAGTTCATGGAATTGGGCGGGGTCTTCGCCCAAGGCGCGCATCGCTACCTCCTCCGCCTGCACATCGAAGCCGTGACGGAGCAGAGCGGCGCGGATGCGTTCGCGCCCCCCGGGCGTATGGGAAAGCTGCTGGTTCCGCCGAGTCGCGGCCAGTTTCTTCTCGGTCCTTCGCGGACTTTTTACCAGTGACATGGGAACCTCCTAAGGGCAGAGGAGAGTGGTTGGTGCTTAGCGGTAGGCGGTGGACTGCATATGGGCTACAGGACTGTTGCGCCGGTCTCGCCCGCCTGTCTGCGGTCTACTATATGCCGCCTACTGTCTCCTGCCTTGACACCTCGCCCTGCTGCGCGATTTGACGCAAAAATACCCTCCAGTTAATAGCACTGCATGTACCTTGCCATAGTCTAGGGGCATGGTCAAAAAGTTCCTGCGGGTAGCGCAAAGTTTTACAAAAAGTTGTACAAATTTCCTACGGTGGGAATCGGTGTAGCGGAGTTTCGGCTTTCGCTGATGCCCCTCTGGTTCAGGGGCTGGTCGAGGAACCGCTACGCTAACGGCTCAGCTCAGCCGAACAATTCGTCCTCAACCAACTTCATGCAGCGGTTTACATAGAACATGTCCGGCTCGTGCTTCGCGGCTCGCACCCGAATCTCAAAATCCGGCGATTTAGGGTTAGTGGCGTCGAAAAGGATAAGCCCAATCCCAAAGATGCGCGCTAGAGTGTCCAGCCGCGCGACGTCATCCTCAGGCGAAGCGGCAGGAACCACAATATAGGATTTGTGACTGAAAAGGCGATAGGCGCAGGCCTACCCAAAAGCCGTTATCAGGTTTGCAGAGTCTAACTTGATTTCGGCAGAAATGATTTCGGTTGGAAACTTGATAATGTCACTTTTTCGCGGCTCCCTGATTCCAATGACGTCCGGTGTGCCCCATTTATCCTTGAACGCATTTCCTCCGACCTGTATCGCCTTAGTGCATTCTTCCAATTCGTTTACAAGCCAACTGGCGAACGGTTCGTAGAATTCTTTCTCTGCGACCTTTTCTTTTTCGGGGGACGGGGTCTTCGCCTTCTCCACTGGCACGCCTTCGCGAAACTTTGTGTGCATCCAGAGGCCTCTGGCGGGCTTAAAGATCAGTTCAGGCAACTTGGCATCCAAATTCCAAATCGTGCCATGAATTGTGTTCATGGGAATTTTGGGAAGTGCCTCGTGAATTGCTCGAACGAGATTCGAGTATCGGACCCCCGCAGGTGCAGCGGCTAGAATTTCCAGATCTTTTGCAATTATCTGATCTTTGCTCGTCATGTTGCTTCTCCATGCGGATGCGTGAGGCTGGCTTCTCTCGCGAGTTTACGCTGGAGCGCAGTTCTGCACTTCAGCGTGCTACATTAGCGCTCGTCGTGCCCAGCCGCAAGGGGCGTTTTGCGCCCGCAGAGCTGCAATTCCTGACCCGCACCACCTATCACCGCGCCAAGCTTTTTGAGAGTGATCGGCCCGCCTGAGTTCGGTCTTATCTGTGGGCCGCAGAGTTGCAGTCTGCGCGCCAGCCCCCCGGCGAAATCCCCCATTCGTGACACATTCCCTAAAATCGGCTATCGGCTGTGCCAAGTGAGGAGATGAACCAATTTCCCTCGCCAGAAGGTTTTCAATGGCCCGATGACCCGATGGCGGAATGACCCGATTACCCGAACTTCCAGCCAGAAGTCTTCATCCCGCGTCCGAGTTTGGGTTAAGCTTATAGTTCAACTTTGAGCGGCAACTGACGAGTGACAAGCGGGATTACCGATTTCGGATTGTCCCAATCGAAAATCCAAAATCGAAAATCCAAATTGAGAGGGGGCTGGACATGACAAGCGAATTGAAGGACAAGGTAGCCATGGTCACGGGTGGATCGCGGGGAATTGGGTTCAGCATCGCGCAAGCATTGCTGGCGGAGGGCGCGAAGGTGTTCATTTGCGGGCGCGATCCGAAGGCCTTGCAGGCGGCTCTGGAAAAGCTGCGCAGCGTCGTCCCGGCCAATGTGGATGGCTCGGTGGCCGATGTCCGCAACTACGAAGATTGCCGCAAGCTGGTGCGAGCGGCGGCCGAACGATTCGGCGGCCTCGACATCCTGGTGAACAACGCCGGCGTGGGCATCTTCAAACCCGTCGACCAGCTCACCGTGGAGGATTGGGACACGACGATTCAGACCAACCTTTGCGGCGTCTTCTATTGCTGCCGCGAAGCCATTCCCCTGATGCGCAAGCGCGGGGGCGGGTACATCTTCAACATCTCAAGTCTGGCCGGCGTCAATCCCATGCCCACCGGCTCCGCCTACAACGCTTCCAAGTTCGGCCTGAACGGTTTTAGCGAGGCCATGATGCAGGACGTCCGCTATGACGGCATTCGCGTCAGCTACCTGATGCCGGGCAGCGTGGATACGGATTTTGCCGCCGCGCCGGGCGCCAAGCCGCGCGAGAGTTGGAAACTGACCGGCGAAGATGTGGCCAAAGCAGTGATCGATCTTTACAAATTCCCGCGCACGGCTTTGGCAAGCCGCATCGAGATGCGGCCTTCCCAACCACCCCGGAAGAAATGACGAAAGGACGAAATTCGAAAATCGAAACTCGAAAATCGGGCCGAGTTTCGAACTTCGAGTTTCGATTTTCGTCTCTTCGATGTTAGTCGAGCGGCACTTCCTTCAGCACGTCGTCCCAGTGTCCGGTGGTCAACTCCCAGCGCCGCTTTTCCTGCCGGGCGTGGTCCTCCTGGTCAGGGTAAAGCTCACGCTTGATCTGCGGATCGCGATGATGGGCTTCTTCCAGCGCCGCCCAGTCGCGCCAAACCATCACGATTTTGTAATCCCACGCCGGCGTCTCCGCATGGAAGCGCCGCTCATAGAGCTTTTCGCTCTGGAGGATTCCTTCTTTGATGAGTTGTTGCATAATCGGATTGTGATTCTTCTTGTAGAGCGCCAGCCATTCCGCGCCGCCGCCCGGCAAAATCTTATAGTAGTATTCTATGACCACACTATTCATCTCCATTTCCTCCTCAAAAGTTGATAGTGGCAAAATCGCTCAATGGCCCGATGGCTCGATGACCCGATTCACCGATGTAATTCCACGACGTCCTTATCTTCGAGCACATGATCGCGGTTCACCATCTGGCCCTCGAAGCGTCCCTCTCTCCACAGTCGAGCATACTTGAGGTGGGCCAGAAAATCCTGGTGGACGTGGCCGGCGAGGTCGATCAGGCGCGTGCCGCGCTTGAGGACATACGGCGCGGTGCGCTCCAATTTCTTTCCCGGCGCCTTGGTGTAAATGCGAATGACATCCAACAACTCGAACACCGCGTGACGAAGTGAATCCAGGCCCTCGCCGGTTTCCGCCGACGCGCGGGTCAAGACGAAGCGCTCGCCGTAAAGGTCACGCAGGATTTCCAAATCCTCCGGGGCGCCGCTCGCGTCAATCTTGTTGGCCACCAGCAGGGTGCGCTTGCGAAGCCAGCCGGGCACGTCCGGGAACTCCGCCTGGTCAAGTTGCACCTTGGCGCTGGCGAGCTGGCCGAGCGTCGTCTCAAGGTCCTCCAGCAGGTCAGGGTCACTCAGGTCGACCACCAGCAAGGCGGCGTCGGCGTTGCGGATGATCTGATAGAGCCACGACTCAGGGAAGTCGGGATGCACGGGAGGCAGATCCACCAGTTGGACTTGCACGTCTTCAAACGGCATCATCCCCGGCAAGGGCACGCGCGTGGTGAAGGGATAGTCGGCGACTTCCGGCATCGCATGGGTAAGGCGGCGGACCAGCAGCGACTTGCCGCTGTTGGGCGGTCCCACCAACACCACTTGTCCGGCCCCTTCCTTCTCGACCCGATGAATGATGCCGGCGCGGCTGGTGGGCCGGCGGGCCTGCTCGGCGCGCAGCTTGGAGAGCCGCCGCTTCAGGTCCGCTTGCATCTTCTCCGTGCCCTTGTGGCGCGGAATCGTGGCCATCATTTCTTCGATGGCCGCGATTTTATCCTCGGTGGTCTTGGCGCTCTTGAAGCGTCTCTCCGCTTCCAGGTAGTCGGGGGTGAGGTTCGCAGGCATGGCAATCCGCCGCGGGGGCGGTGCCTATTATGCGCCGAATTGCCGATCGGAACCAAGAGGCGGAATCAACGGTCAGCCGTTTCGGAACATTGATTGACGTGAGGTGGTTTATTTTTCCCCGCTTCGCCGGCCGTGCGCCGAGTGATGACGCCCATCAGCCGCGGGGTTTGATTTGTTTATTGAACTTCTTACTCAGGACTCCAGCCGGCCGCTGATTGCGCGGTCGAGCGAAAAGGCTCCGGCGCCTCGAATCATCAGCGCCACAGTTATGGCCAGCACCAGCAGGTGGTACTCGAAGCCCTCTCCTTTTTGCTGCCCCGTCCAATTCATAAAGAAGCCATTGGGCAAGTGCACCATGAAAATCGCCACGAGCATATTGACGGTTATGCCCAAGGCGGCGATGCGGGTCAGCAGGCCGAGAAGCAGTCCCAGCCCGCCGAAGAACTCCGCAGCAATCGCCAGAAAGGCAAAGGCCGCCGGAATGTGGGCGGTCTGGGTAAAAAACCCCATCGTCGCTTTGAAGCCGTAGCCACCGAACCAGCCCAGCATTTTTTGCGAGCCGTGCGCGAAGAATACCACGCCCAACACAAGTCGCAATAGGGTCATTATCTTGTCATCCGGGGTTTGGAATAGTTTCTTAAGCATGTCATGCTCCTTGATTTGGGTTTTCCGTAACCACCGACGCCGCCCTGCCCCAACTTCCGCTAAAGACAAAATCCGTGAGCGGCTTGCGCGTACGCGCCGTGGGGTCTGCGGGTGGCGCTTGCTGATAGCCCAACGCCAGCACCGCCACAGGTTCATAGCCCGTGGGGATGGCGAAAAGTTCGCGCGCCGAGCGCGTGTCGAATCCGCCCATCTGGTGAATATACAAATCGAGCGCCGTCGCCTGCACGGTCAGGTTCGCCACCGCCTGGCCCAGATCGTAAAGAGCGTGGCGATTGGCCCGGGCGGCGTGATCATAGTCGAGCTTGGCGACCGCCAGGATCAGAACCGGCGCCTGCTGCGCCCACTGGCGATTCACATCGACCAGGGTGCTCAACAAGCGATTGTAGCCTTCCGCGTCTTCACGCGTCGCCACGATAAAGGCCCAAGGCTGGGCATTATAGCTCGACGGCGTCCAGCGGGCGGCTTCGAAAAGCTGCGCCAGTTTTTCCGGCTCGACAGGGCGTGGAGAAAAAGCCCGCGGGCTCCAACGCCTCGCCAAAAGCTCGTGGATGCGAGTACTTGCCTCCTGCCGATGGATTGCTGATTTCGTTGCGTGCATGATCCCTCCTGTTTTTCTTTCTGCTGCCAGGGTTTTTGTTCCCGGGCTGCGCCTCAATTAATCCGTTCTAGGATATTCGTTGCAACAACTATTAGATGCACAAAAAGCTCTTAAGATTCACGGGCTGCCTCCAAAAGCTCAAGCAGCTTGCGGAGATCGCCTTTGTCCATGTGGCTCAATAGTTTACGGTTATACTCCGTCATGGGCCCCTCCAGATCCTTCAAAACTTTCAGCCCCGCGGCGGTAATGCGCAACGTGATGACGCGGCGGTCCCTGCTGTCGCGGCTGCGCGTGAGGAGGCCCCGGCGCTCCAGGCGGTCGACAAGGCGCGTGATATCAGGGTCACGCGTGATCATGCGTTCCGCCACCTCGCGGCAGCAAAGGCCCTGCTGCCCCGCACCGCGCAAAATGCGCAGCACGTTGTACTGGGTGTGGGAAAGCCCCGCCAGCTTCAAGATCCCCTCAGCACCGCGCGACAGCGCATCCGCGGTGCGCAGCAAGTTCAGGTACACCTCGGCTTCCAGGCTCTCAAAAGGTCTCCCCTGCTTGATTTCGTCCTTGAGCTTCGGCGACATGGTTCAATGATAGTCGTTATAACGACTGTTGTCAAGAGGGCGGGCCCAAGAGCTTTGCGGGGGCTGCGATGTCCCGCGCCTTGGGCTAGAAGTGGTAATCCAGCAAAACGTAGGGATAAGTGACACTCCCGCCTGCGGTGTTTTCCTTAAAAAACGGGCCCGCATACAGATGACCGACCCCTGCTCCAAGCTGCAATCTTTGGTTGATATCGTACGTACCGTAGAGGTCAGCCTCGGTCCCGATGCCGGAGCTAAGACCGCCACTATTGGGAACTTTGACGATGAGGGCTTCGCTGTGAGGATCGTACAAGCCATCGTACCTGCTGGCCAGCGACAAGCGATTCACCATGAAAACGGCCTTGGTCTTCTTCACTGGTTTAAAATCAAATGCTGGCTTCAAGTCTTTGATGTTCTCTTCCGCGAACAGGTCCGTGATGCCGCGCTGGCCATGGGAGGTGGGATAGAGCTGGTCGAAGGTCCCAATGACGCGATCACCGATCGCCTTGTTTCCACTGGCGTAAGCATATTCAATCGAAAAACGCGGTTGGAAGCGGCTCTTCGGAATCGTATAGCCGAACACTCCATATCCGCCCCAAGCGTGGATGGGGTCGTCGGCCAGGTGGCCTGACTGGAATGAATACCGCACCTTGTAATCAAAGCCACCCCGAAAAGTTCCGTTGGCGCGAAATCCAGACGTGTAGAGCCTTTCGTTGCCTTTCAGCTTGTCAACCCCCGTCACGGACGGCAAAGTTCTCACATATAGGTAAGGCTCGATGGTGGCTTTCGGCACCAGTTTGGTAAACGTCAAGTTCATCCCATAAAAGTTCTGGCCGGGCAGAACCCTGTCGAGGCTTGTGGGGTAGTTTTTGACCACGGAAGATGCAAAGAGATCGACGCGTGCACCATACGCTTGGCTTTGAAGCCTGAGCCGGATAGCGTCGAACGATCGCGACGCGTTTGACCAGTCGCTCCGGCCAACCAGTCGCTCGTCTCCATAGAGCATCTGCTGCCGCCCAGCCTGGAGGCTGAACCAGCCTTGGTCCGCGTTGCGAAGTTCAAGGTAAGCTTGCTCTAGGTCGAAAGCATCTTTCATCGAGCTGGTCACGTTTTGGGGATTTGCCCCCATCACTTCCGCGTCTCGTGCCTGTACGAAAGCGCGTAACCACGGTGTGGGTGTGGCATCAAAGCCCAGCACCGCCCGGGTCAAAGCATACGCGTCGTTGTTGCCCGGCATAAAGCTGTAGGCTGTCGGCGCCTCATCACGGTTGCGAAACTGGCCGCTCATGCGCAACCAGCGTGGCAAGCGGGAGTTGACGTAGGCTGCGGGGGTCCAGCCCCTTTCAGGTCCTGCCGTGGGGGTAACTGTGGGAACGGGCGCACCAGCCGAGCCGCTGTTCCCTATCGTGGTACTCTCTGAAGGCAGAGTTAGTACGGCCGCAGAGCCAGAGCCCGACGGCATCCAGCCAGCCTCTGGATCCAAGGCGGGAGCGTTTCCGGAAATGGCGGCGGCCATAGGCGGTTGGTCCAGCGAGGCTGCATCCTTTACTGCGGGATGAGAAGCCAACGGCATTGAGACGAACGTGGCTTGCTTTCGCCCCCCGTGGTTCTTTCTGCCCGCACGCGTTGTGGTTTCGCGTTGCTTTTTGCAACAAATCGAATTTGCCGAGGCGGGCGCGTGAGTGCCAGAAATGCGGTCCCCGGCGTTCACGATCTGCATTCCACTGGCTAAAGCCAAGGCCCACGTGAGCGCCAGGGATCCAAGCGGGGGATTCACTCGTCCCATCGTCGGTTTTCCTTAATTGGTTCCAAGTGAACGGTCAAACGTTCGATTAGCAGGTTAAATAAGTCCGTTTCTTGGTGTGAACTTATTCCATCAACCAGCGGAGCAATCGTTGTTCCAATTCCAGGAACCTGGCAAGGGCTATATGCGGGTGTGAGATTTGCAGTGCATCCGGACCTAATCGTCCGCCTCGCGTTATGCATGCTTCCGTAAGTAACCGCGCTGAGTGGGAGCTACATTTTGGAGGGGAGGTTCTTCAACAAGATTACCCAAATTATGATCCAGTTTGGATTACCGTCTTAGTTCAAAAAATAGTTGCGGTAAAGCGTGTCGCGTTTGATGGGGCGGAAGCCGGCGTCCTGAATCATGCGGCGGAGTTGTTCTTCGCTGGAGGTGCGGGTAACGCCCGCGGCGCGCACCACGTTTTCCTCGATGAGGATCGATCCCACATCGTTGCCGCCGAAGCGCAGGGCGATCTGGCAGACCTTGTGGCCGGGGGTCAGCCACGAGGCTTGCACGTTCTCAATGTTATCCAGGTAGATACGCGCGACGGCAAGGGTCTTGAGGTAATCGACCGCCGTCACTTCTTCTTTAATGAAATTGCCAAGCGACGTATAGGCGCGCTGAAAAAACCAGGGAATGAAAGCCGTGAAGCCCCCCGTCTCTTCCTGCAATTGCCGGATGCGTTCGAAATGACTGACCCGATGCTCCAGCGTCTCGCCGCAGCCGAACATCATGGTGGCGGTGGTGCGCATGCCGAGCGAGTGCGCAGTGCGATGCATGAGCAGCCATTCGTCGGTAGTACATTTCAGGCGCGCGATGCGGCGGCGAACTTCATCGTCGAGGATCTCGGCCCCGCCGCCGGGAATGGAATCCAGACCCGCGTCCATCAGGCGAACGATGGTGTCGCGCAGGGTGAGACCGGAGACTTCCGCAATATTCAAGACCTCCGGCGCGGAAAAGCAGTGCAGATGAATCTGCGGGAAGCGCCGTTTGATGTTGCAGAGCAGATCTTCGTAGTATTCGATCTTGAGGTCGGGGTGCAGCCCGCCCTGCATCAGAACGCCGGTACCGCCCAGGGCAATCGTCTCCTCGATCTTCTGATAGATGGCCTCGAGCGGCTGGATATATCCCTCCGGCGAGCCCACGGGACGATAGAAGGCGCAGAATGAGCAGTACTCCGTGCAGATGTTGGTGTAGTTGATGTTGCGGTCGACCTGATAAGTCACCACGTTGCCGGGATGCAGGCGCCTGCGGACGGCATCCGCCTCCATGCCGATGCCCAGCAGGTCATCCGAGCGCAACAGGTCGAGAGCCTGGGCAGATGTTAAGGACATACAGGATTCATGCCTTGCCGGGAGGGGTCACGGGCAGGCAGGTAGGGGCAGCACCAGCCGGAGGACTCAGGCAAAATACAAATCTCGCTCCACCGCAATGATGCCAACCTCATGGGCCAGCCTGTAAAACAGCCGCAAGCCCTGACGATTCTCCTCATCCAAAGAATAATCCACATTCTGGGTCAAGTAAACCTTGATGGCATCCGGCTGAATGCCCAGCTTAGGCGCATATTCAGCCGCGATGTCGTCAATGTGGGCGAGCCCGAACGCCAGGGAAGCAGCGAAGGCCGGTTGATGTTTGGTGAGATTGAGGTCGTCGTGGCCAACCCAGAGCGCGAAAACGAAGGGGAGGCCGGTGAAGTGCTTCCATTCGGCGGCAAGGTCATGGACCTCCGCGACCTGGCCGGTGTAAGTGAGGGCCACGTCGCCAATGACCAGCGCGGCATCGGCGCGCGCCAGCATGACGTCCGGGCGCGGGGCAAGCGGCGTGACCGTGATCCCCTTGGAATAGAACTTACGCATCAGGATCCGCAACAGCGCCGCAGAGGTCCGCGAGGAATTGTCTGTCGCCACGGTCTGGATCTTGGCCATCGGCACCTTACTCAGCAAGAGCACGCTCTTCACTTCGTTCTTGGCAGCGATGGACATGCCGGAGAGGATTTGCACCTTGTCGAGCCGCTGGTATTCAATGGAGGGAATGATGCCCACGTCCGCCTGGCGTCGGTGAATAGCATCCGCGCAGTTGGCCGGGGTAGTAAGCTGGAGATCGAACTTCCCCTGCTGCTCACCGTGCAGCATGCCCCAGATCAAGGGCACAGAGTTGAGATACTGGACGACGGAAAGCTTGAGTCCTGGCATAGCTGTTTTGATAACCGACGCGCCATTTTATCCCAGCCAGCTTGGTTGTCAATTGCCAGGGGAGAGTTGGGTTCACCTGCTTTGATGCGCCACGACGCGCCACCCTTACCGGAAGGCGCCTTGCTCTCCAATCGAGATTTGACCAGATACGCCTCTAAGGGTGCGGAGCTGCCTGCTGGATGGCTTCGATCAGGGCGGCCGTTCCACCTGCGGCACGAATGGCGTTTAGATCGTCTGCGCTGGGTGAGAATTTGATGCCGCGTTGTTTGACAAGGTCCGCAACGCGCCGTGGCGGGACTCCCCCCTGGAGCAAACCGAGGATATCCTTTCGGTCAAGCGCCCGTGTGGGCTTGTAATGAATAGTTAAATCGAGCTTGGCCTCCACCTGGGCCGAATTGGAGGCGACAATCTGAATGCGATTGTTTCCCGCCTGTAAGGGCAGAGGGTCCGACCAGAATTCGGCCGCTTGCGTACTTTGCGGCCGCATGTTAGCTGGAGATCCGTTAATTCTTACCACCGGGATGCCGGTGGTATCCATGGCCACGCCACGGATGACCACGGTGGATTGCTGCCATTCAAGGGGCTGGTTCTCCTCCGCGCCGGGTGGGGATGAAAGCACAATCGCGGGGGGAGAAGTCGGCACCGCGGGCTTGGGTGACGTTGCAGGCACTGCGGGTTGCGCGATGATGGGTGCGGGCGCAGGCGCGGAAGGCATCACCAGCGCCAGCACATCATCAAAATTCAACAAGGTCTTATAAATTGATGAGGTCCCCAGACTTTCGCGACTAGCCGCCGCGTCCTTACCGTGATGCGTGTGGACTGACCCCCAGCGATCTTGAGGTAGATAAACAATGGTTTGCTCCTTCTTGGGGTCCTTGAAGGAGATCTCGCTCCCGTTGAACCGGAGGTCGCGAATGGCAAGCCTGGCCACTTCGAAGGACTGGCTCGCCTTGATGTTGGGCTCCTCCACGGTGTAACGAATCGTGCTCTTGCTGATATCCAGCCAGCCGTAAGTGGCGCTGAAACCCGCTCCCTCCGTCCTCATTACGGGAAAGCGCAGCGTGGGATCAGTCTGGGCATTCACAAGGTCGGGGCGAATCATGTTGGAGAGGTCAGAGTCATTACTCTTCTTGGTCTTCGCCAGACACACTGAAGGTACGCTGAGAAATAGGGACAGGAGCAGCACCGTACGCCACCCGCGCCAACCCTTGGGATTCGGGCTTATCAAAATCCATCCTCCTACGCGCTTTTTGGACAACACACGGTTCAGAAGCTCCCGGAACAGTTCTGGTTGCCCAGAAGCTGAATTCTAATCTCCTTACCAACACAAAGCCAGCCCTGTTGATAGTGACATGGTCGCCCCGGTTTTCGCCTTTGATTTTTGGCGTTTTGCACTTTGCGTTTTGACTTGCTCTTGCTCCTATGGCACGTGCGAATTGAGAGCGCAGCAAGCAAGCCGGCGAAGGATGGGCCGGATCAGGGAATACCGGATTGTGAATTAAAAAGCCCGGACAGGTCATAAGGCAATATAATGCCTCCCCCCGGAAAGCAAGCGGCGCGGAAAGGGACGAAGCAGGGCGGGCTGGGGGGCGCGCCGCACACCGCGGTTCCGCACAAGGGAAGAGAAATGAATGAATCGATAGTGTTCTGGGTCGCATTGACGCGGATTGAGGGGTTGGGAATCCGCGGGTGTCACAAGCTCATTGAACATTTCGGCTCGCCGCAAGCCGCGTATATGGCGTCGCTGACCGAACTGGAGAGCTGCGGGGTTCCGGCGCGGGTGGCGCAGGCGATTTTTGCGCAAGCGGCTCTGAAAGACGCGGAAAAGGAGGTGCAGGAGGCGGCAAAAGCCGACTGCCGGCTGATCGCCTTCGACAGCGAGGATTATCCCGCGCTGCTCAAGCAGATTCCCGACGCGCCACTGCTGCTCTATGTGCGGGGTGACGCGAAAGTCCTCTCGCAGTATGCGGTGGCGATGGTGGGAACACGGCGGCCCAGCGCTTACGGCAGCTCCGTAGCGCACCGGCTGGCCCACGATTTGGCGCAGCGGCAACTGGTGGTGATCAGCGGCCTCGCACGGGGCATTGATTCCGCGTCGCACCGGGGAGCGCTCGAGGCCAAGGGCAAAACCGTGGCCGTACTGGGTTCCGGCATCGATGTCATTTACCCCCGCGAGAACAAGCGCTTGGCGGAAGAGACCGCGAAATCCGGAGCGGTGATTTCGGAATTTCCCTTCGGCACAGGGCCAACCCCGGAAAACTTTCCCATCCGCAATCGCATCATCAGCGGACTTTCGCTCGGAGTAATCATCGTGGAGGCGGCGGAGTATAGCGGATCGCTGATTACGGCCCGCCTGGCGCTGGAGCAAAACCGCGAAGTCTTTGCGGTGCCTGGAAATATAACTTCCGCCCAAAGCTTCGGCCCCAATCATCTCATTAAGCAGGGGGCGAAGCTGGTGGACCAGTGGATGGATGTGATCGAAGAGTTTCCGGCCGAGGTCCGCATGCAGCTCTTGCCGCCCGCGGAGGCAGCGGAAGGAGAGCCCATGGGGGCGCAAGCCGCCTCGCTTTTCCAAGCCTCGCTGACCCCGGAACAGAAAGCGGTGTTCGAAGTCCTGCGGGCTGACCAGGCTCTCTTTGTGGATGATATCGCGAGCGCCGCGAAGGTTTCTCATCCGCGAGTTCTGGCGGCGCTGTTGGAATTGGAAATGAACGGGTTGATCCGGCAGTTGCCGGGAAAGAATTTTATCCGTAAACTGTAAGTCAGGGGAATCCTCGAAACAAGTTGAGGAATCAAATACGCGCGGAAGGATGATGCGTGGAGTCGTTAAGAAGTTGGGAATGCTCTCTTGAAAGGATCGAAGCTGATAGCTGAGCGCGCATAGCTGGAAGCTCTTTATTTGAGCTTATGAGTAAATCGCTGGTCATTGTGGAATCGCCCGCCAAGGCGAGAACCATCAACAAATATCTGGGGCCCGACTTCCTGGTGAAAGCTTCCATGGGACACGTCATGGACCTTCCCAAGAGAGAGCTGGGGGTCGACGTCGATCACGATTTTAGGCCGACCTACATCACTATTCCCACCCGGAAGAATGTAATCGCCGATCTGAAATCCGCGGCGAGTAAGGCCGGCGACGTTTACCTCGCCGCTGACCCGGACCGCGAGGGCGAGGCCATTTGCCAGCACCTGCACGATCTGCTGAATTCATCCAAGCGGAAGTTCCACCGCGTGCTCTTTAACGAAATCACCCGCAACGCGGTAAGGGAAGCGTTCGAGCACCCGAAAGAGATCGACGCCCATCTGGTAGACGCACAGCAAGCACGCCGCATTCTGGACCGCCTGGTGGGATATCAGGTGAGCCCGCTGCTTTGGGACAAGGTCAAACGCGGAATCTCCGCCGGGCGCGTGCAGACCGTCGCACTGCGGCTGATTGTCGAGCGCGAGAGGGAAATCCAGGCCTTCCGGAAGAAGGAATACTGGACCATCACTGCCCACGTTGAAGGCAAGACCCCCCCGGTCTTCGAAGCGCGCCTGGCGAAATACCAGGGAAAGGATATTGAGATCCCCAACCAGGCAATGGCGGACCAGATTACCGCGGCGATTAAAGCCGCCCACCTGGTCGTACAATCCGTCACCACCAAAGAGAAACGGAAATACCCGGTGCCGCCCTTCATCACCAGCAAACTTCAACAGGAGGCCGTGCGCAAGCTGCACTTCTACGCAAAGAAAACGATGATGGTGGCGCAGCGCCTCTATGAGGGCATTGAGCTGCCGGAAGAAGGCTCTGTCGGCCTCATCACTTATATGCGCACGGATTCCACCCGCGTGTCAGAAGGCGCCCTCTCGGCGGTGCGCGGTTACATTCAGAAGACTTTCGGAAACGATTATCTGCCCGCCGAGGCCATCCACTACCGCAGCAAAAAGGGCGCGCAGGACGCGCACGAAGCGATCCGGCCGACGGATGTCTTGCGCACGCCCGATTCTCTGCGCAGGATTCTGGGGCCGGATGAATTCAAACTCTACAAGCTGATCTGGCAGCGATTTGTGGCCTCGCAAATGAACCCCGCGATCTTCGACCAGACCACCGTGGACATCGCGGCGGGCGACTATCTGTTGCGCGCCACCGGTTCCGTGGAAAAGTTCAACGGCTTCCGCGCGGTCTACGAAGAGGGCAAAGATGAAAAGGCGGAGATGGAAGAAGACGAGGAACTGAAGCACCGCCTGCCGCAAGTTGCCGAGGGCGAACCCTTGAAACTGCGCAAGATTCTTCCTGAACAGCATTTCACCGAGCCGCCGCCGCGCTTCAACGAGGCCACGCTGGTGAAGGCGTTGGAAGAAAAGGGCATCGGACGGCCCTCGACTTACGCCACCATTCTCTCCGTCATCCAGAACCGGGAGTACGTGGAGAAGAACCAGGGACGATTCTATCCCACCGAACTCGGCATGCTGGTCAGCGATCTGCTGGTAAAAAACTTCAGCGATATTTTCGACGTCGCTTACACGGCGCGCATGGAAGAAGAATTAGACGAGATTGAGGACGGCAAGCTTTCCTGGACCGACGCCTTGGGTGAATTCTACTCGAAGTTCAAGAAGGACCTGCGTCTGGCGGAACGCCACATGGTGGACATCAAAGGCGAAGGCATCCCCACCGACGTCAAGTGTGAGAAGTGCGGCAAGCCGATGGTCATCCGCCTGGGACGCAACGGGCAGTTCCTGGCCTGCACGGGCTACCCGGATTGCGACGGCACCAGTGAACTGCCGCCGGAGCTCGCCGCCAAGTACTCCAGCGCCGCGCCGCCGGCCCCCGAGGTTGCGGCGGAGAACTGCGAGAAGTGCGGCAAGCCCATGGCTGTGAAGCGCGGGCGCTTTGGCTATTTCCTGGCCTGCACCGGCTACCCCGAATGCCGCAACACAAAGAAGATTGTCATGAAGGAAGGCAATGCCACGGCGGTTGCAGACCAGCCGCTGGAAGAAAAGTGCCCCGAGTGCGGCAACCACCTGGTGATCAAACACGGCCGCTACGGCCAATTCACCGCGTGCAGCAATTACCCCAAATGCAAATACGTGAAGCGCGAGACATTGGGGATTCCCTGCCCGGAAAAAGGCTGCACGGGTGAGCTCGTGGTGCGGCGCACGAAGTTCCGGAAGACATTTTACGGTTGCAGCCGTTACCCGGAATGCAAATTCACGGCCTGGGAAAAGCCCGTCGCGGAACCCTGCCCCCATTGCGGCTCACCCATCTTATTGGAGAAACACAATAAGAAGACCGGAGAAACTACTCGCCACTGCCCCAACGAAAAGTGCAAGTACCAGCGCGAGGTGGCGTGATTCTATTTTGGATTTTAGATTTTGGATTGGCCACGGGCAGCGAAGATACGCGGCCCGTCCCTTTCGAAAGGCCGCGAGGAGAGGGGACCCATGGCTGCTGCTCGAGCGCGGCGCTTTCGAGGGCATTCATGGCGCGATGATGGTGCACCCTGCGCTGTTTGACATGCTAACGGCAAAGGTAATTGCCGCTTCCATGTTTGAGGTGCACTACACCGGGAAGGAATCCCACGCCTCGGCTTTTCCGGAACTGGGCGTGAATGCGGCGGATGCGCTCACCATCGCGCAAACGGCATTGGGCCTGCTTCGCCCGCATATCCGCTCCACTGATCGAATCCACGGGATTGTGGGTAGTGTCCTAAAAGTGTGTTGGTGGCTTATTACATTGCCGCCTTTGGTTCTTTCGGGGTCTTTACCACTCAAGGTCACGCATTTCAGCAAACCTCTCACTACAACAACTCCTCAAGCATTAATTCAATCTTCTCGGGGATTTCCCATGTGGTTTCGTATCCGTTTTGGATCCATTGACCAGAAGGAACGACTAAATGTTGGGATTCTAAGACGGTTAAAGCCTCAACGGTTTGTGCTTCGGTTAATCCTGTCGGGGGATGTAATACTTTGCCCGCAGTATTTCTTGTGAGCTTCCCCGTTCCCAATAGGCACCGTAGTACCGACCTACACTGCTCACTGTCACCATCAATGGTGCTTTTGATACGTTGCAATTCCCTTTCCTGAAATGGAGTGCGCGGGGGCTTGTTTTTTAGCTCGTTTACTTCCAGATTCAACCTGGAGTTCTCTTCCTGTAAAACAGAATAGCGTCGGTCTTGCTCTGTAAGTTTCTGATTGAGATTGGATTCAAGTTGGCAGAAGTGTTCATAGTTCGACTTCATCAGTCCGTATACGAAGAGAATTCCGACAGGAAGGAATGCCCACCAAAGCGAGATGGCGTGCCATGAGGTCACAAGCCTGCCCCCAAGCTGACGATTAAACAAAGCGAGAAAGAAGAGAATGAATGCTGCGATACTTTTCCACCGGTTGGCTGCAACCCACAGTAGGGCGGGAATTCTGCAAACAAGACCCCAATAGAAGCGCCACATATCAGGATAGAAATTATCTCTTCCATTGGGCACACTCCTATGGCACCGTCTGGGTGAGCGCCCAACAGTTTAGGATTCGGAAAGGCCCAACTGCGAATTGGGCCTTTTCTTGTCAGTTGGATATTACTCCCAAAAAATCAGGCGAGCAACTCTCGCAGTTCCCAAACATGGTCGGTCAACTGGCTCTCCATTGCCGGGGTGCATCTCAAGGTCTGGTGGACGCGACACAGGTTGCAGTACGCGAACTGAATGGCATACGCCGCTTGCAGGTTCGCCCACTTTTTGCTGAACGCGTTCGTTAATCTCGTCAGCCTTCTCATGCACATCCGCAGCGTCAAATTCTGGCGCTCGACATGGCTGGTGCAAATCCGCGCCGGGTCCGGGTCACCAAAGACAGGCTTAGCTACCGCGTCTATAACCCGTGGTGGTGAATAGCGGTGTTCCTCGCCCGCCGAAGGGCCATAGACTTTTATGAGCTGCGAGAAGTCCACGCGGTCGCCAAGGCATTGGAGGATTGCAGCCGGATAGTATTTCCAGCCGTCCGTGGTAACCTGGAACTGGCCGCTAGTGGCTTCTTCCAGCTTGTCGGTAAAGTACAGTGTGTCCAGCGCCCGGCGCTTTCCCAAGTGCCAAGCAAGAACCAGCTTTGTGTTGCGCTCAAGGGCTACAAAGCAATAGCTGTCGCCGCGCAGAGGGTCGCCCGTGGTATTGCGCTTTTCTTTGCAGCCAACGTATCCCCAAATTTCATCAAGCTCCACATCGTGCACAGGCAGGTCATGAATTAGGTTTTCCAGGAGCCTTTCGCAGCGGTTGCCCACGATCACTAAGACGTTCAAAACCGTGTCCCGGTGAACGCCCGTGACTCTCTCAATAGAGCGAATGGACATCCCCTCGACAAAGAGCCGGATGATTTGCTCAATCTCTTTTTCGCTCTTGTTGGTGCCGTCCAATCTCTCCGGGCGCTCGGAGTAAGTCTTATAGCACTGGCAGCAACGGAACCTTTGATTACCCCTTCGGTCGCGGCCAAACTTCTGACATTTGATTCGGCATGAGTGGCAGGTCATCGGTCTTGCCTTTCCGCGAAGCAAGCCCGATAATGTCTTTTGAAGGTCGGCATGGCGGGTCACTCCGCTTTGCTGATTGGCCCCGCCTTCGGCTGCAACCGGGAGCGGGGCTTTATTCTTTCCTGCCCATCTTATGCTTGCTAGGCAAGCATGTCAAGAACTATTTTGAGTTTTCCACAGAAATCTTTGTGCTTGCCAGGAAAGCATCTTGACAAGCTGCTTGCAGGGCAAGTATAATCGTGACGGAGGTGGAGTTATGGCCGAACAAGGAACGCTTGCAATTTATGCAGCCCGAGGCGGTAAAGCCCGCGCAGATTCCCTGACTTCAAATCAAAGGAAAGCAATTGCGCGAGCAGCCGCAGAAGCTCGCTGGATTAAGGCCGGAAAAGAACCAATATTGAAAGCTACTCACAAGGGCAGTTTCAAAGAGGAATTTGGAACAGATGTTGATTGCTATGTTCTTAATGATTCACAGAAAACTGCTGTAATAAGTCAAACGGGAATGGGGAAGGCAATAGGACTTTCCTCTCGTGGAAATGCATTTCCGCGTTTCCTGTCCAGTAAAGCGATGTCAGGTATCGTCGGCGCGGACCTACGAGAAAAAATAGGGAAACCCCTTGTTTTTCAATGGTCCGCCGGTGGCGCGGCACCCCCCATTATTGTGCACGGGTTTGACGCCACAATTTTGTCGGATGTCTGCAAGGCAATCGTTCAAGCTGCCGCCAAGGGTACGTTAGCGAGCAATCAGCAAGCCGTGGCGAGGAATGCAGGAATAATCCTTGGCGCATCTTCAAAGGCTGGAATGAAGGGTCTTGTTTATGCCCTAGCCGGTTACGACCCCACAAGGGAAGAAGTCATCGCGGCTTTTAAGTTTTACGTGCAGGAAGAAGCCCGCGAATATGAGAAGGAATTTCCCGATCAGCTTTATGAGGAATGGTATCGCCTTTACCAATTACCGAAGCCGGAAAGGAACAAACCCTGGAAGTTCATGCATCTCACCGTTGACCATGTTTACTATCCACTTGCCAAAAGTAGCGGGAAGATTCTTGAACTCACTAGGATTCAGCGGGAGAATAGTAAAGCACGCTGGAAAAAACTCCATCAGTTCCTTTCCGAGATTGGTGTGAAGGCTCTCCGAACCCAACTTGGTCAGTTGCTAGGTATCGCTAGAATATCCAGGTCGAAGGATGAATACGAGGGATATTTCGGAAGGCTTTTTGGGGAACAACTCACGTTGCCCTATGACCAATCCGAGGCAGACGCATGACACGCTGGCGGCCCACTCTCCCGAGGCCGCCACCAACCAACACAAAGTTAGGACACTACCGGATTGTGACCAACGGCGGCGCTGCCCCGAACGTCGTTCCCGCCCACACTTCAGCTAAGCTCCGAGACCCTGGATCAACTCGCCGAATTGCGGCCGAAGGTTCACCGCTGCTTTGAGGCCGGAGCCCTGGCCACGGGCGCGAAAATCGCGTTCACCGGAGGCGACAAGCCTTACGCCGAGATGCGCCACGACGCGGCCATGGCGGCGATTTACCGCAGGAATTCCGAAGCGCTGGGGCGCCCTTTCCCCAATCTCGGCGAGTGGGAAACGCGGCCAACCGGTTCCACTGATATGGGCAATATCTCACTAGAAGGAGGTGAATTCGCTCGGAATGCCCTTTGCCTTAAGCCATGCCGCGAATTCAGCGTGGGTCTGAAATCGGTCTTTGATAAGCTGGAGGAGCACTAGCGGCACTTGCTCCGCCTTTATGGTCTCCCAGTACTCGTAGTCAGAGTCACCGAAGAATTTCTCCACGCCGGGACCAATGTCTTGACCTTCCAATACCAGGTCGCCCCCGAGCGTGACGACCGCTTCCAGGATGTTGCGATCCTCTCCGCCCGTCCGGTCGTAAATTGTAACCCGATGCTCGCCACGTTCAGCCATGGCTTCCTCCAATGGGAGAATTCCCGTCCCCGGGGATCTTGTATCTGGACCTTTTCGGTCGTGCTATTTCTCGCACCACGGGTTCTCGGCCACCCCGAGTCTCCCACACTTTCCTTGGATCCACAAAGAAGTTAAGAGAAGCCGGCAGACTGTTCAGGCCAGCGTTCCCCGGATCGATACGATGCCCGGACCAGACCCGATATTTTGGGGAGACTTTGCACGGCCGCTGATACCTCTGCGACTGTCGGAGTATCGCTCTTTGGGTCAGTATGTTTCACGTGAAACATGGGTGCTGGAAAAACTCGCCGGAGTCTGCGATCCCGCAACTTGCTCAACCCCAGAGGCAGGCGTTCCACGTGAAACATACCTTTGTGATCTCCCAGGGCTGGCGAGAATGTGAAATATTAGGGATTTATATAATTCCCTTTAGGACCTCAACCGAGACGCAGGAAAGACCCCAGAATTTTTCATTTTGATGTGTCCTATCTGACCGCATCTGGTCCGTGACAGAACTGGTCGGAGCGAGTGACCAATAGCAGCATGCTTCCCATCGGACGAGATCGAGATGAATGTTTCCTCGGAGCTTATATGCTGAACGCGATTTTGATGGTTGCGTTTTTTTCACCCCCCAGCAGCATGACGGTTTATGGCGGAACAATCATTGTAATGCAGAAAGACGACGATCGCTTCATTGTCGTCGCAGACAGCCGGTCCAGCAATGACACTGGAACTTCCTACTGGGACGATGCGTGCAAAGTCATAGGTCTTGGGCATAAGATGTTCTTCTTCGCTACAGGTAAGACTACTCTTACTCGTACCGATGGAAAGACCGTTTTCGATGTCAATGAGGTTGTTAAGCGAGGCTTCAACGATTTCAACCGATTGCCCAATGACGAAAATCGCCTTTACCTCGTCTCTTTCTATTCGGCACTCTTTCTCAAAGCCCTCTACCAAGATGTTAGTGCTCAATGGCCGGGACCCATGGCTGATGGAGTTATAAATGGAAACTCGGTCAAGGCAATTTTCGGCGGAGCTACAGACGATGGGGCTCTGATCGCATATCTGGTCAACATCAATATGGAACCAACCAAGGCTTCCGTCCCGCCTATTTCCTTCACAGTCGAAAAATGGAACGCTCCGCATCCGATTAACATTTTTGGTTCCCGTGAGAAGGACGGGGTCACAGAATTCTGGGCTAAGGAAACCGAGCGAGCCAAGCTCGCCAACGCTGACCTTGATTCTCAATTTGCAAGGAACAAGGATGCCGACAGAGAACTTCTGCGTATTAAAGCCGCGGTGCAAGCGGCGGTTGACTGGGCGCAGAACAAAAATATGGTCGGAGGTCCCTTGGACATCCTTGAATTGAGAAAGGGACAATCCATTCACTGGATTCAGGCTAAGCCAAGTTGCAAATAGCCACCAACACAAATCTAGGACACTACCGCGAGGCCGCCTTCTGCTTAAGATCGCTGCACATCCGTGTCTCTAGGCCATAGAATACCCACAGATTTTTCCACAGCCAATCATCGCGCGACCGTACCAAGCGAGTACAGCATGCCGTACCCGTACAACCCGGCAGAAATCGGCAAATTATCGCCGGGAGAATGGCCGCCAACGTGCTAGCCTATTTCGCGGAGGGCGAGAGCAGCGTGATATCGCGCGGTAAGGCTAGAAGTCAAGCCTCGGAACGGGGCGCCAGGGGGTGCGGACGAAGTACTTCTGGCGGGTCTCGGAATGCCGGGCAGGTTCGAGCCGAGGGCTCGGTTCTGAGGAGTCCCTAGCCCCCAGCACCCATACTCGATGCCGCGCCTCTCCATGATGTATTAGAAACAAAAAGGGTTCGTTGCTTAGCGCCAGAATGTCTTAAAGCTCTATCCCCTTCAAATAAGGAGAGTTAGGCTGAGATACGTGATCCGGACCAAAAACGTGGGCACGGCTCTCCATGATGTATCAGAAAACAAGCTGGTTAGTCGTTTAGCGTCAAAATGTCCATCAACTCTAACTCATTCATAAAACGATACATAGATGAAAATACGAGAACCGGGGCGAAAAAATGGGATATGGCTCTCCACTATCTACCAGAAATAAAAGGTGGTTAGCGACGAACAGCGGAAATCTTTCAAAAACTCATCTCATTGAAAAAAAGAAAGTTATTAAATTATTGACTGTTAGGGTCCTAAGAAAAAAAGGGGGATGAAAAATGAGGCATGAGTCGCGCTAAGTGATTATAAATAAATGGAGAAAAATGTCCCCTTTTCGCCTCTCCATTATGTTAATGAAAACAAAATGACTTAGACCATTCTCTCCATTATGTTGATGAAAATAAAGGAGAAAGGCTTTTGACGCGGGGTTGAGAAAAAATGGCATGTAGCCATAGTAGCCTATGAAGATTCATGGGCGCCACATTGATCAGCCATGGCCGGGACCTCGAATGATCGGGGCAGGTGGGCCAGGCAACGGAGCGTGGCACGAACAGCCTGCCCCGATCCCTCCTGCCCTGGACGTTAGAAGTTTTATAAATGAAGATCGACCCGGATATGTACATGAAAACAAAGGCGACGCTGACAAATTGTCCAGCGAAAAACACACCATTTACATCGAAATCCGCCAATTGCGCGACAACCGACAACAATCAACAAGACTTTTTGCCAAACAATTCACCGATTTTGCCATAATTCGCGGAACTTATTCCATCTCGAATGCCAGGTACGCCAACTTGCCGTCGCGTTCGATTTGCAGCACCGCCGGGTCGCCGGGTTTGAGCTGTTTAATGCTCTCGTTCAGCATTTCCAGGCTAATGATGGTAATGCCGTTCAACGCGTGGATGACATCACCGGTTTCCAGACCGGAATCAACGCTTGCGCCAAAGGCGGTGCGGGCGGCCACGATTACTCCCGAGGCCATGCGCAAGTCGGGAACCATGGCGGAAATCCGCCGGTCGATCTGCACGCCGATGATTCCCAGTTGGGGAACCAGATCCTTCATGGGGTCAAGCGAGTCCGCCAGGCGATCCATGTCGCCCTGTACTTCGACGACGGGGACCTCCAGGGCAATCTTTTCGGAGGCGCGCACGACCTCTAAGTGGAGGGGGGCCGGATCCTCTCGCCACTGGTACGCGGCAGCAAACTGGGGCACGTTTATCACCGGCTGCTTATCCAGGGTCAGGATGATGTCCTGGACTTTCAGCCCCGCCGTGTCGGCGGGACCTTTGGGTACAACGTCGGAGACGATTACGCCATAGTCCTGTGACAGCCCCAGCCCCGCCGCCATGGTCGGAGTGATGGTTTGTACGGAGGCGCCGATTTCCTCGCGATGCACGTGACCTTGTTTACGGAGTTGCTGGTAAATGCGCCGCACTACACCACTGGGAATGGCGAAGCCGAGGCCCTCATTTCCACCGCCCTCGGTCAGGATAAAGGTATTGATCCCCACCACCCTGCCCTCGATATCCACCAACGGCCCACCGCTGTTGCCGGGGTTGATGGGCGCGTCCGTCTGGATGTACACCATCGGGCGATCGGGGTCAGGCTGGCGCGCAGTCGAGCTCACCAAACCCATGGTTACGGAATTGCTCAAGCCCTCTGGGCTTCCGAAGGCAAATACCATTTGGCCCTGGCGCAGGTCCTGGTATCTGCCGAACGGGAGCGAGGGCAGGCCGCTGGCTTCGATTTTGAGCAAGGCCAAGTCCGTATCGCTGTGCACGCCCACAACGCGCGCCTCCATGGTGGTGGGCTTGGAGCGCAAAGTGGCGTGGGGTGAATTGCTGTTCTCCGCTGAAAAAAGCACCACGCGGACTCTCACCGCGCCCTCTACCACATGCGCGTTGGTGATGATGTACCCCTCCGGGTCAACGATCACGCCGGAGCCGAGGGTCCGCTGATGGGCGATCAGCGCCGTGTCCGTGCGCCCGTGCTGTTCCACGGACGCGTATCCTGTCACCAGAATCTGTACGACGGACGGAGAAACCTTGTGAACCAGCGACTCCATCGAACCGTCGAGTTGATGGAGTAAATCCTCGGCGGGAGCGGGCTGTGCGCTCAGCCCGAGCACCAGGGCCCCCAGCGAAACGACCGCTATTTTTCTGGCGAAAGAAATCAAATGACTCCCTGGAGCCACAAACATATTTCCTCCTTGCCACCCAAATCGATTCCATACGTGGGACGAAACTGGCCAAAGCCGCCCCAGAACCCGTGGGTCTGGCGATGGATCGACCTCTGTTGTATAAGATGCAGGAGGTACCCCTCTCTGCTCGCTTTTTCCGATTCGCGAATTGACTTCCTATGCAAGAAGGTGCTGCCATGAAAAAGCTGTTCCTCGTAATTCTTTTCTTCAGCCTGGGAGTAGGCTTGGGATTTGCCCAGGCGGCGAAGACGCGCTTCGCCATCGTCGGCCTTGACCACGATCACGTGTGGGGCCGGATGAAAACCCTCTTGAACACCCCGGATGCGGAGCTGGTGGCCATTGCGGACACACACCCTGAGCTGATTGAGAAAGCGAAGACCCAAGTTCCCCCCAGCGTCAAATTCTACGATGACTACGCCGAAATGCTCGACCAGATGAAACCTGATGCGGTGATTGTTACTACGGCTAACAGTCTACATCTCCCCATCCTACGCGCTTGCGCCCGGCGGCACATCCATTTCTTTACCGAGAAACCCATGGCCTCAAGCGGCCCCGACGCGCGCGAAATGGCGCGCTTGGCGAGTGAGGCCGGCATCAAGCTAATGGTGAATTACCAGAACCTCTGGTCGCCCGCCACGCAGGAAGCCGCCAGACGTCTGAAGGCCGGCGAACTCGGTCCCGTACAGAAGATCATCGTCGAGTTCGGCCACGAAGGCCCGAAGGAGATTGGCGCCTCGAAGGAATTCAACGCCTGGCTCTACGATCCCCACAAAAATGGCGCTGGCGCCCTGATGGACTTCGCTTGCTACGGCGCAAATTGGGCAATGTGGATGAAGGGACGGCCCCAGCGCGTCTTTGCCTATTCACTCAAGCTCAAAACCGCTCAGCACAACGAAGTCGAGGACGACGCGGTGGTCTTGCTGGAGTACCTGGATGCCTCCGCCATCCTGCTGCCTTCCTGGGATTGGCCGTACACCAAAGGCCAGGCAGAGTTCTACGGACCCCAGGGCAGCTTGCTGGTGATGGGCGACGGCTTGCTCTACCAGCCCGCCAAGAAACCCACCGGGATTGCCGATCCGAGCGGAACTGCGGTTGCCGTCCCACCGCTGTCGCCCGAGAAAATTGATGGAATCGCCTACTTCCTTGACTGCATCCGGAACAATAAACCGATTGAAGGCCCGGTTTCGGCAGAATTGAACGTGGGAGTGAACGAAATCATCGATGCTGCGATTGAATCCATTCGCACGGGTAGAGCGGTGAGTTTGCAGCCGTAAATCAGGAGAAAGGAGGCAGAAGTCAGAATGCCGGAGTCAGGAGTTGAGCTGGGCACACTAAGACAGCAGGCCTCATTCTGAATGCAGACTCCTGCTAGATTGCGCAGAGAGTTAGTGACTTTTTTGAAATTTCGCTCCAAGCGATACTGATAGCAAAAGAGTTAAGTGCCTCGAAAAGGCCCGAAAGCTAAAAAAGTCACAAACTCCCTGCGCAATCCTCGTAGGGGGACATGCGGAACGCCGGGTAGGGCATGCCCGACATCCGATCCATCGGGGCAAGGCAACCCCGCGCTTGTGCAGCCATTTTTCATAATATAAGATGACGCTTTGCGGTTCTGAACATCCAAAATGGCAGACCCGCGCGACTTCATTTGGAGGTGTGGTCTTGGCAGATGCTCCTCAGTACGACCTGATAGTGATCGGCAGCGGCCCGGGCGGATACGTGGCGGCGATACGCTCCGGCCAATTGGGCTTGAAGACAGCGATCGTCGAGAAAGACGACAAGTGGGGCGGGACGTGCTTGCACGTCGGCTGCATCCCCACCAAGGATCTGCTTTTGAATGCGGATGTCTTGGATTACTTCAAGGACGCCCAAGAATTCGGCATTGTCTCGGAAGAGTTTTCTCTCGACTGGCAGGCGATCCTGGCGCGCAAAACCAAGATTGTTACCAAGCTGGCGAAGGGCGTGGAGTTCCTGCTGAAAAAGAATAAAGTCGCGATGATCCGCGGCTTTGCAAAGATTTCCGGCCCCGGCAAAATCAGCGTGACCGATCCCCAGGGCGCAACGCAGGAAATTACCGCGAAAAATATCGTGCTGGCCACGGGGTCGGAAGCGCGCATGTTGCCGGGTCTCCAGCCCGACGCCACAACCCTTCTCACCAACAAAGAGATACTGAGCCTGCCGGCGATTCCGAAATCGATGGTCATTATCGGCGCGGGTGCGGTGGGCGTGGAATTTGCTTCCATCTTCAAGCGTTTCGGGACCAAGATTACGGTGCTGGAAATGCTGCCGCATGCCGTGCCACTGGAAGACGAAGAGATTTCCGCCGAGCTCGAGAAGTCGTTCAAGCACCAGGGCATCCCCCTTCAGACGCAGGCCAAGGTTACGAAAGTCACGAAAACCGCGGGTGGCGTCACGGTGGAGTACACGGTGGGGGACGGGAAACCGCAGACGGCGGAAGCCGAAACCTGCCTAGTGGCCGTAGGCCGCGTTCCCAACACGGCGAACATCGGGCTGGAGAAAACGCGCATCAAGCTGGAGCGCGGCTTCGTGAAAACCAACGGCTTCATGCAGACCGACGAGCCGGGCGTTTACGCCATCGGCGACATTGTGGCGAACAGCCCATTGCTCGCCCACGTGGCCTCGATGGCAGGCATTGTGGCCGTCACCCATGCGGCCGGCAAGCCCGCCGAACCGATCAATCACCGGCAGATTCCCAATTGCACATATACCGAGCCGGAAGTCGCCAGCGTGGGCATGACGGAGCGGCAGGCGCGCGAAGCTGGTCACCAGGTAAAGATCGGAAAGTTTCCTTACGCGGCCGTCAGCAAGGCGGTGATCCTGGGCGTGCGTGAAGGCTTTGTCAAAGTGGTCAGCGATGAGCGCTACGGAGAAATTCTGGGCGTGCACATCATCGGTCCGCGCGCCACGGAGACCATCGCGGAAGCCGTCATGGCCATGCGCCTGGAAGGTACCGTCGACGACATCGCGCATACCATTCACGCCCACCCGACGCTGGCGGAAGCAATGGGCGAAGCCGCGCACGCGGCGGTGGATTGGCCGATCCATATCTAACTGCTCGGGACACGGAATTCGGGGCTGGGGGGAATTATGAATTATAAATTATGAATAGCAGCCGACATTCATAATTCATAATTTTGAATTTTCCTGACACCAGGCTCCTACTTGCCATGCATTGCCACGTCGAAAAATTCGGGCTCGTGGATTACGCGGCGGCGCTCGAGCTGCAAAGGGAGAAGGTGGCGCAACGCAAAGCCGGGGCCATTCCCGATACGCTTCTCCTGCTCGAGCACCCGCACGTTTACACGCTCGGCCGCAACGCCCGTGAAGAAAATCTATTGGTGTCTGGTGAATGGCTTGCCTCACGCGGCGCACAGGTTTTCCACACCGACCGAGGCGGCGACGTGACCTATCATGGCCCCGGCCAACTGGTGGGTTATCCGATTGTCGATCTCACTCAGCACCGGCGCGACATTTCCTGGTACATGCGGTCGCTGGAAGAAGTCTTCATTCGCACGGCAGGCGATTGGGGAATTGTAGCGGGGCGCTCGCCGGCCGCGGCAGGCGCCTGGGTAGGGAACGACAAGCTGGCAGCAATGGGCGTACACCTCTCGCGCTGGGTGACCTCGCACGGATTCGCGCTGAACGTCAACACCGACTTGCGCTATTTCGAGTGGATCGTTCCTTGCGGGCTGCACGATAAGGGCGTAACTTCCCTTGCCAAATTGCTCGGACGGCCCATCGACATGGAAGAAGTGTCAGAACGGGTGGTGGAGCACTTCGGGGGAGTGTTTGGGCTGGAGGTGGTTGAAAGTCAGCACTCGAAAGTCGAGAGTTAAAGGTTAAAGGTTGAAGGTTAAAAGCTGAAAGTCGAAAGACCGCCGAGAGCTTAGTCACAGGCTTTGTGGAGCGAAAGGCTCTGCGTGGCGATAGCGTGACATCTGCCTACTGCCTACTTTGAGATGAACGATGAGAAACGCGCAAACAAAGAAGGTCCTGCCGAGCGTTGAGACGCTACGTCAAGCGCTTTACTACCTCAAGCTGACGCGCGAGTCGGAGTGGCGCATTGAAAATGTGCTTTACCGGCAAGGCAAGATTGTGGGGGGAGTTTACGTAGGGCGTGGGCAGGAAGCGATTGGTGTGGGCGCGGCGCTGACCATGCGCACGGGTGATGTGACGTTTCCCTGCCACCGCGATTTCTCGGTTTTTGTGATTCGCGGTTTTTCGCTTGCCGATATCTTTGCGAATTGGCTGGGGCGTCCCGATTCGCCCAATCGCGGCCGCGACAACACGATACACATTGGAGATTTAAAGCTGGGCATTATCCCCATCATCTCACCCTTGGGCGCCACCTTGCCGGTGGCGTGCGGGGTGGGGTTGGTCTTGAGGCAGCGAGGCAAGGGAAACGTCACCCTGGTGCATTTTGGGGAGGGAACCACCAGCCTGGGTGACGTTCACGAAGCCATGAATTTTGCCGCAGTCATGAAGCTGCCGGTGATCTTCATCTGCAACAACAATCAATATGCTTTATCCACACCGGTGGAAAAGCAATTTGCGGTAAAGTCCCTGGCCGTTCGCGGACCTGCGTATGGCATGCCGGGTGAGAGCGTGGACGGCACCGACGTGCTCGCCGTATACGACGCCGTGGAACGCGCCAGCGCGCGAGCTCGTGCCGGCAAAGGTCCCAGCTTTCTGGAGTGCGTCACGATGCGCATGGCCGGCCATTCTGCTCACGACGCGGCCGAGTACGTTCCGGAGAAATTGATACAGGCGTGGGCGAAGAAAGATCCCATTAAGCGGCTTGAGAAGATTCTCCTCGCCAAAAAAATTCTGACCCAGCAGCAGATAGAAGATGTAGACCGGCGGGTCCGCGAGGAAATTGACCTTGCCATCGCCGATGCCGAGGCGCGGCCATTGCCGCGGGGCGAGGAAGCCCTTGAGGGCGTCTATTGCCAGGCAGATTGTTGGTGGAAGAAGAATTGAATCATCGGATCATTTAATCATTGGGTCATTTGAAGACGGTCTTCTATCCTTGCTTTGTTGTCCATCGCAGGTGATTCACCGGGACGGGGGAACAGGTACCGTTGGCGACCGACGACGGACAATCGCAGCTCGTCAATGACTCAATGATCCGATGACTCGATGATTCGATTCGGGAGCCCGAGAACAATGGCGCTTATCACATATCTCGAAGCCGTTCGCCAGGGCCTCTGGGAAGAGATGGAGCGCGACCCCGCCGTCTTCCTGATGGGCGAAGACATCGGCGTGTATGGCGGCGCGTTCAAGGTGACGGCCGGCATGCTGGAGAAATTCGGCGAGAATCGGGTGATCGACACGCCCATCTGCGAGTCGGCGATTGTAGGCGCGGCGATCGGCGCGGCGCTCATGGGTATGCGCCCCGTGGTGGAAATGCAGTTCATGGATTTCATCCCCAGCGGATTTAACCAGATCGTCAACATGGCGGCGAAAATGCATTATCGCTGGGGGCCTGCCTTGCCCATGGTGATCCGCGGACCTTCGGGGGCGGGGGTGCATGGCGGTCCCTATCACTCGCAGTCGAACGAAATGTGGTTCGTGCACACGCCGGGGCTGAAGGTGGTGGCCCCCGCCACCGCTTACGACGCGAAGGGGCTCATCAAAGCCGCCATCCGCGACGACAACCCCGTCATCTTTTTCGAGCACAAGTTCCTCTACCGGCGCATCAAGGAGGAAATTCCCGAGCAGGATTATGTGGTGCCCATCGGCAAAGCCGTGGTGCGGCGCCCGGGTACGGACATCGCGGTGATCACTTACGGCGCCATGGTCTGGACGGCGCTGGATGCCGCCCGCGAGCTGGAGAAAGAGGGATTGTCACTGGAGGTCGTTGACCTCCGCAGCTTGCTGCCCTACGATGAGGAGACGGTACTGGCCAGCGCGCGCAAGTGCAGCAAGGTCATCCTGCTGCACGAAGATACGCGCACCGGCGGTATGGCGGGCGAGCTCGCCGCACTGATTGCGGAAAAGGCTTTCGAGGATCTGGATAGCCCCATCCTGCGGGTCACCGCGCCTGACACGCCGGTGCCGTTCGCGCCGCAGTTGGAAGAATATTTTCTGCCCAACGCGCCCAAGGTGGTGGAGGCGGCGAGGAAGTTGGCGGCGTACTGAACATGTCGACAGTCAAATGTCGAAGGTCGAAAGTTTAAAATCAACATGGCATAGCTGGAAATCAGGTCGAGGTTTCAGGAATCTCGCGGATGTTATGGGCCTTGCGTACGAAGTTGAAGCGGCAGTGACCTGAATGCTTTCGACTTTCGACCTTTGACATTCGACTTTGGACTTGAGCGAGGTATCCCATGGCCACAAACGTCATCATGCCCCAAATGGGGGAAAGTATCGTGGAAGGGACGATCACCAAATGGATGAAGAAAGTTGGTGAGCACGTTGACCGCGACGAGCCCCTATTCGAAATTTCCACCGATAAGGTGGACGCGGAGATTCCCTCGCCCGCCGCCGGTGTGCTCACCCAGATTCTCGTGAAGGAAAACGCGACCGTGGCGATAAACACCGTCGTCGCCGTTATCGATGGCGAGGGAGCGGGGCGAGCGGCCCCGGCGCCGTCTGCCGTCGCCGCGCCCCAGCCCGACGTTACTCCTTCGCCTGCCCTGCCCGCTCCCGCGCCTGCCGAGGTTTCCAGCACGCCGCCCGCCGCTGCACCCCCGCAGATTCCCGAAGGCGGTGAGGAGGAGGAAATCCGCACCTCGCCTCTGGTGCGGCGGATTGCACGCGAGCAGAACGTGGATCTAAGTCAAGTGAAGGGCACAGGGTTGGGAGGCAGGGTCAGCAAGAAAGACATTCTGGATTTCATCGAGCAGCGCGGCGCAAGCAGCGCGGCTTCGCCTGGTGCCGCTGCGCCGGCTCCTCCCATGGCTCCCCCAGCGGCGACCACCATTGGAGCGACGCAATCCGTGCCCATGACCCCTATGCGCCGGCAAATCGCGGAGCATATGGTCACGTCCTTGCGGACCTCCGCGCATGTTTACACGGTGGTGGAAGCGGAAATGACCCGGGTCGTGGCCACCCGTGAGCGTTTCAAAGATGAATTCGAGCGCCGCAACGGCATCAAACTCACCTATACGGCTTTCTTCGTCCGGGCCTGCGTGGAGGCCATCAAGGAATTCCCCGTCATCAACTCCTCCGTGGAGGGGACGAATATCATTTACAAGCGCGATGTGAATATCGGCTTGGCCGTGGCGCTGGAAAACGGGCTGATTGTGCCGGTCATCAAGCGCGCCGACGAGAAGAATTTCCTGGGCCTCGCGCGCGCCGTGCAGGATCTTGCCGACCGCGCACGCTCCAAGCGCCTGAGTGTGGACGATGTCCAGGGCGGGACCTTCACCATTACCAATCCGGGCAGTTTTGGCGGGTTGTTCGGCTTGCCCATTATTAATCAGCCCCAGGTGGCCATCCTCGGCGTGGGCACCATTGAAAAGCGCCCGGTGGTCCGCGACGATGCGATTGCCATCCGGCACATGGTTTATCTTTCCATTTCGTACGACCACCGCGTGATCGATGGAGCGGTGGCGGAACGATTCATGGCGATGCTCAAAAAGATTCTGGAGAACTGGGACGAGGCGGTGCTGTAGGGGGGGTAGAGAGTTTAAGGTCGAATGGCCGGATCTCATCCAGCTAACACGGATTTGTTAGTACGGATTGCGAAGGGCGGCCATCACGCACGGAAAAATCCGGATTGGGCCTGCTCTCGAGAAATCAAGCCGTTCCTTGGTCCGGCATGTGGATATTCACGGGCCGTCCTTCGTGCACGGATTGGTAGATTGCCTCAATCACCGCAACGTCACGCAGGCCTTCAACGCCGTTGGGCCCCGGCTCACGATTACGGCGGATGCAGTCCGCTAAGGCGTCGAGCTCGAGCGCCATTTCGTTCAAGATCTTGTATTTTTTCTCGAACCACCGCTCGTTGATGCGGCCATAGAGGTGCCTCTCCTCATCATACTGGTACGCGGGAGCAAGCGTGGCCCAGCCTTTTTCACCCACGATGAGGAAAAACGATTCCTTTGCCCCGTCCCAGCTTGCGGTCCCCTGCATGATCAAGCCGTCGGGAAAATTGAGCCGGAAGGCGATGTTCTCATCCACTTCTTTGAAGACTTCCGGGTCACTGGTCCACTGATAGCCTGCTGCTTCCACCGGATCCTTGCCCGTCACCCAGCGCGCCGTGTTCACGCAGTACACGCCCACGTCAAGAAGCGCTCCGCCGCCCGCCAGCCGCCGGTCAAAGTGCCAAGCCGGTCTATCGCGTCCCTGACGCATATAAACCGAGAACGCCGAGTGGATGATCTTCAGCCGGCCCAGTTTGCCGCTGTCGACCAGCATTTTCAAATTCCGGGCGGCGGGTTCAAAGTACTTACGATATGCGATCATCAAGCGCACGTGGTGGGCGCGGCAGGCGTCGACCATTTGTTGGCACTCTGCGACGCTAGTGGCCATGGGCTTTTCGCAAAGGACGTGTTTGCCGGCGGCCGCCGCCTGCACGGTGAACGGCGCGTGCGTGCTGTTGTTGGTGGCAATGTAAACCGCTTCTACCTGGGGATGATTGAGGCACTGCGCGTAGCTGTCGTAAGAGTAGCAATCGCTGGCGCCAAACTTCTTCGCCAGCCGCCGCGCCTTGCGTTCGTCGCCACTCACCAACGCCACCACCCGGGCTTTGCGGCTGTTGCCGAAACCGGGCAACACCACGTGTTCGGCAAAATGCCCCAGTCCCACCACCGCATACCCGACTCGACCCGAAGCTCCCATGTTGGTTCTTCCTTCCGCAGATTAGAAAAGACTTTCCCTTGATTATCAAGCGTTTGTCAAGTTGGCTCCAAGGAGGCTTGAGAAGTGGCGCAGGGTGTAATAATATTCGTTGGGAGTTTTTGCCGAGGACGCGATTGAGTTCGTGGCGAATGTATGCTGACTTGTCCCAAGTGTCATGCAGGCGTTCCGGAGGAGATGCGCTTCTGCCTTCACTGTGGCGCCCCCCTTCCGCCCACTTCTCCCCCCGCAACGCCTCGCGTGGCGGATGATCCGCCGATGCCCGCTGCCCCCGTGGCTCCTCCGGCGCCGCATACTGCGCCTGCCCCACCGGTCCCTGTGAGTGTGCCGTCGCCGCGCAAGGGGACGGTCCCACTGAAAATCGCACCCACTCCGGTAGTGACCCCGGCCGCTGGGGCTGCCGCAGAGCCTGCGCCCCCCAGCCTCAGCCACCAGATGGCGGAAGTCGACGAGGAATCGTTAAAGCAATCGTTTGAGAGGCCGCCTGTCCAGCCGGGAGCGGTAGTCTGTCGTTTCTGCAAAGGGCCTCTGGATTTGGCCGGGGACTTCTGCGAGCAGTGCGGCGCGCCCGTGGCGGAAGCTGCGCCCCCTGGAATTTTAAAACCCCAACTTCGGCCCGCCGAGCCCCCCGCTCCGCCACCAACTCCTCCTGCACTGTCGCCCGAGGCCGCAGAAGCTGCGCCCCCCGTGAGTGCGCCGGTCGAGAGCGCTCCTTCACATGACCACAGCGCTGCGCCACCCCTCGCGGCCAACCCTGCCACGCAGACCGAGCCAACGCACCAGCCAGCACCCGCTACCCCCACTTCACCACCAACGCCTTCTGCCGAAGAACGCCGGTCGGGCTTAATGGGTCGCCTCAAAGGACTTTTCAAAAAAGGTTGATGAATACTCAGTCACATCACAAACAACCCGCTTTGCACAACGCCATGTGGCCCGGGGTGGTCGGGAAGGGCCCCGGTTCTGAACCAGCCCTTGACCTTGACACCATGCTGAAACTCACGGCCGCGGCGGAGGTGGGGGGCGTAAGATTTGACGGGGTCGACTTGTTCTTGTCGAATCCGCACACGGACATCGATTCGAGCGATGAAGACCTGGAAAGGCTCTCCGACAAGGTCGCTTCATTCGGTCTGGTTATTGGCTCGCTTGTTGCTCCGGTATGGGGAGCCACGGGCGGCGGCTCGGCAATGGGAACCGGCGACGAGCGGAAGCGCTTTCTCGAGCAAGTCCGCAAGGCTTGCCGCATCGGCCGGAAATTGCGTGACTTGGGTATCAGACGTTACGGCATCATTCGCATCGATTCCGCAACCACGCCGGGGGAATGGGCGAAGGATCCGGAGACGAATACCAAGCGCATTGCTGATACCTTTCGCGAATCATGCGACATCGCCGATGAGTACGGAGAGCGGTTGGCTGCGGAAGGTGAGATCTGTTGGGGCGGTATGCATAGCTGGAAGCGCGTGCTCCAGCTCCTGGAGCGGGTCGATCGACCCAAGACCCTGGGTTTCCAGGCGGACATGGCTCACACGCTGCTTTTCACTCTCGGCTACAACGCTCCTGAGGACCGGCTCCTGTCGGAATCGTTTGATTGGAGCCAGCCTGACTCGTTTGAGGAGTCTTGGCGATTGTTAACCGGCGCCCTTCGACCGTGGACGATCGATTTCCACGTCGCCCAGAATGATGCCACCGTGAAAGGGTCGGGATCGCATGATAAGACCGGACGCCATTGCCTTCCCAACGACCCCAACAGCAAACTCAACATTGTCCGCGACTCGGGCTACTGGATGCGAAACGATCAAGGCGAGCTAACTCGCGCCTTCCACCACATCTGCTGGGACGGCTGTATGTTCCCCAACAGCGTGATGACGGACCAAAAGACATGGCGCGACATCCTGGCCGCCATGATCGCCGTCCGCGAAGCCCACGGCTGGGATTGAATCGTCACCGCACAGTCCTCGCACCGTAGGAAGTGACATGAGTAAACCACGATTAAACATCGGCATCGTTGGGTATGGCTTCATGGGGAGAACCCATTCCAATGCGTTCCGCAGAGTAGCGAATTTTTTCGATGTTCCGTACGAACCCGTTCTGAAGGCAGTTTGCGGGCGCAATCGCTCGCGAGCCGAGGCATTCCAGCAAACCTGGGGCTATGAATCGGTGGAGACGGACTGGCGAAGACTCGTCGAGCGGAAGGACATCGACGTCGTCGACATCGCGAGTCCCAATGACACCCATGCCGAGGTGGCAATCGCTGCTGCTCAAGCGGGGAAGGCGATTTTATGTGAAAAACCCCTGGGCCGAAACGCCGCCGAGTCAAAGGCCATCGTGGAGGCCGCCGAGAAGGCGAGCGTACCGAACATGGTCTGGTACAACTATCGCCGGGTGCCCGCGGTTACCCTCGCCAAAGAACTGGTGAGCGAGGGCCGTCTGGGCCGAATCTTTCACTATCGCGCAAAATTCCTTCAGGATTGGACGATTTCGAAAGATCTGCCGCAAGGCGGTGAAGCGCTTTGGCGTCTCGATGTCCAGGTTGCGGGGAGTGGCGTCACGGGAGACTTGCTCGCTCACTGCATCGATACCGCCCTTTGGCTGAACGGTTCCATTGATTCGGTGGCTGCCGTCACCGAAACGTTCATCAAAGAGCGCAAGCACAATCTCACCGGCAAAGTCCAGAAGGTCGGAATCGACGACGCGAGTGCGTTTTTGGCGCGCTTCGCCAACGGTTCGTTGGGTAATTTCGAGGCGACCCGCTATGCCCGTGGACACAAGGCTCTGTACACCCTTGAAATCAACGGAGAAAATGCGTCGATCTTTTGGGACCTTCACGATCTTCACCGTTTGCAATATTTCGATCATGGCGATGAAGGAAGACTACGAGGTTGGCGGTCGATCCACATTACGGATAGCGATCATCCGTACATGAAGCACTGGTGGGTGCCCGGTCTTCAAATCGGATACGAACACACATTCGTACATCAGGCAGCAGATTTCTTGTGCGGATTGGCCACCGGAAACATGCCTGGACCAAGTTTTCGCGACGGGTTGGCAACGGATTATGTGACCGATGCTGTCTTGGCCGCAGCCAAGAACGGCGATTGGGAAAAGGTGGCCAGCGCCTGATCGAAAGCGCTGGCTTATACTCGGGAGCGATAAACTATGAAAACACGCGCTTGCGCAGTGAAGTTTTACACCGTGTGGAAGAGGGTAGTGCTGGCGGTGTGCCTGGCCCTCGGCATGGCGTGGATGCTTTGCCACGCAAGGCCATTGGCGGGGGGTCAAACGCAGCTTGCCGCCGCCTCGGGCCGAGCGGTCCCGGCCCAGGCAACCGGTAATGCAACCGCCACGGGTCAGAGGCCGAGACCGGGAGGTTTCCGGGAACCCGATCCTATCGATTTCTCCGACCATGCGGGTTATGTTCAGATTTTCGACGGTCAGAGCCTGAAGGATTGGGTCGGCGATCCGGCAGTGTGGCGCGTCGAGAACGCTGCTATTGTGGGAGAATCCACAAAGGAAAAGCCCATTGGCAACAGCTATATCTCCTACCATGGCTTCGAGGTAAAAGACTTCGATCTGAAACTCGAACTCAAAGTGGAGAATGGCGGCGGAAGCGGCATCCAGTATCGCAGTAAGACAGGATTGCCCTGGCGCCGCCTTCGTCCCGATCAGCCAGCCCCTAACCTCGATTGGATGATGACGGGCCCACAGGCCGACTTCTGGTTCCCGGTGACCCCACGGACCGCCGAATATACCGGCCAATTCTATTCGGAGAATACCGGGCTGGGCATCCTGGCATGGCGCGGCCAGGTGGTGCAGTCCTCCGCGGGTGTGGCGCCGAGACTGCTTGCCAATATCGCCGACCGTACTGCATTGGGAGGCTACGTCAAGGTCAACGACTGGAATCAGTATCTGGTTATGGCCCGAGGAGGCACGTTCATCCACGTGCTCAATGGACAGTTGATGGCCGTATACGTGGACGATGATCCAAATTCCTCGAATAATCAGCCGGGAATGATCGGGATTGAGATCGAGAGTTTCCCGTGCAAAGTGTCGGTCCGTGAAATCTGGGTCAAGAGACTTTAGTAAGGGTGGAAATCAATTCTCCCCCGTTCGGGACGGCGGAGGACTTGCCCCGCGCATGATGATCACTGATGATCTGCGTGATATGGTGTAATCTACATTCGTGCAATAATCCTGGTAAGAGGGAGGGATGAATGAGTGGAGTATCCATCAATCAGATGACCCGAAGCGCCATGGAAGCGGGGGAAGGCATTCTGCGTTTGGCGCCCACCTGGGTTCCTCGGTCCTTCCTGATGCCCGGTCAGCGCCTGAAGTTGGCAACCGAAGATCTCTATGCCTTCGGCGCACAGCGCGGTGGCATCGACGAGCGGTGGTTTGCTTCAACCACCGAAGCCATGAACGAAAACCGCACCCCCGACGAGGGCTTGAGTTATGTGGTTCTGGATGGGCAGCGATTCACTCTCAAGGACGCCATTGCTGCTGAGGGGCCGCAGCTTATCGGGCGGAAAATGTGGGAGGAGTTCCAGCGCTGGCCGGTCTACAGCAAGTTCTTTGACAACCTGGGCCCCATCCCCCATCACCTTCACCAAAACGCCGCCCAGGCCAAGCAGGTGGGCCAAGAAGGGAAGCCCGAGTCCTATTATTTCCCCCCTCAACTGAACCCCTTCGACAACAACTTTCCGCACACCTACTTTGGCCTTGAGCCCGGCACGACCAAAGCGGATGTTCTAAGGTGCTTGGAACGCTGGAACCAAGGGGACAACGGCGTGTTGGACCTTTCGAAGGCCTACCGTCTGCGGCCCGGTACGGGCTGGTTGGTGCCTCCCTGTATCCTCCATGCCCCCGGTTCGCTGCTTACTTACGAACCCCAATGGGGAAGCGACGTTTTCGCGATGTACCAATCCATGGTCGAAGGCCGCTATGTACCCTGGGATCTGTTGGTCAAAGACGTGCCCCAGGATAAACATCACGACCTGGATTTTCTTGTGGATCTGATCGACTGGCCCGCGAATACGGATACGCATTTCCGGGAGCACCACTTCCTGCAACCCATCCCTGTTGCCGATACCGCTTCGGAAGGATACGTGGACCGGTGGGTGGTGTACGGCAAAGTGGAGGGTCGCCAGCTCTTCAGCGCCAAGGAATTGACCGTCCAACCCGGAGCCCGGTGCACGATCAAGGATCAAGGCGCCTATGGGCTGATTGTTACACAAGGGCACGGGCGAATTGGCAAGCTCCGAGTGGATTGCCCAGCCTTGATCCGGTTTGGGCAGTTGACGGAGGACGAAGTGTTCGTTTCCCATGAGGCCGCGAGGGCAGGAGTGACCTTCGAGAACCATTCGAATCGGGATCCGCTCGTGTCGCTGCGCTACTTCGGCCCTGATACCAATCCTGATGCCCCGGAGGTCGGAGACTACAAGGCAATGAACTAACAGCTTGCGCAGCCCGGATTTAGAACCTCATCCACGGCCTCTTCGAAAACCTGCAAGGACTCGCGCAGTGCATCCTCCGCGATGGTGAGGGGCGGGGCAATCTTCAGGCACTCACCACGGGCGGCGACGGGCGCGAACATCAGCACGCCTTTTTGGAAACAAGCCACATTAATCCGCAACGCCGTGTCGGGGTCAGGCGTCTTGCTGCCTGGCTTCACAACTTGAATTCCCGCCACCAACCCTTTGCCCTGAAGGCATCCCAGAACTTGGGGATACTTCTGTTGGATACGCCGCAACTCCGGGATCATGATTTCGCCCATGCGCGCGGCGCGCTCCGCCAGGTTTTCTTTTTGGATGATCTCCAGATTGGCTATGGCGGCGGCCACCGGCAAGGGCGAGCCGGAATGTGTGGACGTCATCGAGCCGGGGGGATAAAGACCCATGATGTCCTCGCGCCCAATCACCGCAGAAATCGGTAGCGACGAAGATATGCCTTTCCCGCAGGCGATCAGGTCAGGGCGTACGTCGTAGTGTTCAAACCCGAACATCTTGCCGGTGCGGCCGAACCCCGCCTGCACTTCGTCGTAACACATCACGATGTCGTGCTCGCGGCAGAACGCATCAAGTTTCTGCGCATACTCGACCGGCAGGAAATCCGGCCCGCCGCCTTGATAGGTTTCCGTCATGACCCCGGCGATGTCCTGAGGTTGCACGCCCTTCTCGGCAAGTATCTCGAGGAATAGATCAAACGAGATGTTTTCATTCTTGTAACCATCCGGGAACGGCACTTGCACAAAGGTGCGGTCGCGATCCACCATCCATTCTTTCGATTTCTCCCAGCCACCCGCAAGCTGCGCGCCCATGGTGCGTCCGTGAAAGGCATTGTGAAAGGTCACGAAGTACTTTTTATGGGGGCCGTGTTTGGCCAGGGCGTAGGTTTTCGACAACTTGATGCAATTCTCGGTGGCCTCGCTGCCCGTGCTCATCAGGAAGACCCGGTATTGCTGCGGGTCCGGCGAGAGGGCGCGGAGCATCTCCGCCAGCCGGGCGCGCTGCTCGTGCACGAACACATACGAGGCCAGCAGCCCGCGGTCAATCACCTCGCGCAGCGCCGCACGGATTTCCTTGCGCCCGTGCCCGGCGTTGGTAATCAGCACGCCGCTCGACCAGTCGATCCAGCGGTTGCCCCAGCGGTCGCTGACGGTAAAATCTTCCGCCTTGTCCCACACAATGGGCGGTTGGCCCATCATCGAGCGGGGTTCCGACTCCTGTAGCGCTGCGAAGATCGGCAAAGACTCCGGCACCGGCAGCTTGGTTTTGATGCTGCGGTATTTCGTTTTCACCTTCGGGACGTCCCGAGGGGTCAGATCGTAAATTGCCATTGTGTGAGTACCTCCGTGAATTGCCGATTGTCGATTGATGATTGCCGATTGAGGAACACATCGGAATTGCCGATTTTTTCAATCGACAATCGACAATCGTCAATCGGCAATCCCAGGGTGGGCGCCGTAAGCAATGCGCACTGGCGCCGCGTCCGCCAGAATCGAGACGCGCGCCGCCTCCACCACCAATTCATTGATGTAGCTGTTGGCGGGAGTGGCGATCAGGCCTTGGGCGTCCACTTCCCGGATCATTTCCCGGCGCTTGGCGAGCGCGGCCTCAGGGACCAACCCGACCGCCGCGTTTTCCATGCGATGGATGGCCTGGGTGATTCCCGCCACCGATTCGTACCCGTAACCAATGGGTTTATAGCCCGGCCCCTCCCAGGGAACCAGGCGGTAGAAATCCGGGCTGGCGTAATTGTATTTCGACCCTCCCGGGCCGACGTCTTGCAGGTACGAATAGGCCACGCCCCGATAATGGTCGTCGTGGAAAATGAGTCCCGTCTGGTCCTTCCCCTCACAGTACAGGACCATTCCCTGATCGTTGCTCCCGGCGGCGACATTGGGATAGCCCAAGCCATTGATCACCGAAAGCAGGGCGCCGTTTTCCCAGGTCACGCGGCCGTGCGACCAGAGGAAAGCCTCGTTGCCGTTGGGAAATTTCCCCTTCACGCCTTTGAGCGAAACTTCCACCGGCTTCAATCCCGTGATGAAGTAAACCAAGTCCACGTAGTGGCACCCGATGTAGGTAAACGGGTCCGTGCGGTCACAGGTGAACCAGTTCTGGAAGTTCGAATGGCGATAGTAGTACGGCTCGATAAGTTTGGCCTCGCCGATCACGAATGCGCCGAACTGCCCCAGCGCGTAACTGCGTCGCGCCACCAGCGACCGGCGGTCGAACCGCTTGTGGTACTCCACTCCCACGAAGCGCCCCTTTTCGAGCGCCAGCTTTTCGATTTCCACCGCTTGCTCATATTTGAGGACCAAGGGCTTCACACACAGCACATTCTGGTCATGCTCCAGGGCATACTTGACCACCGGGTAGTGTAGATTGTCGGGCATGGCGACCACCACCATGTTGCCCGGAGCCATCCCCGCAATGACATCCTTATAGAGATCGGGAAACTGCGCATCGGCCGGCACTGAGAACGATGGATGCGGGGTGAATTCTTGCCTCGGAAATGCTTCGTGGAACTCCGGATTCTCCGCCAGGGCTTTCAGGGGAGCGGTGTTCAAGGCGCAGATGTCGATTTTGCGGACGACCCCGATCCTTTCCAGGTGGTACAAAGAGGGCAGAAGCAGATCGAAGGTAATCATTCCTCCGCCCACGATAGTTACGTCAAGACTTACTCTTGGTGCGGCCACGGGTACACTCCCTCCCAGTTGGGATCCAAAGCGTTTGAGATATTATGAATTCGACTTAGGAGTGTCAAATAAGCTGCCCGCCTTTCCGCCCTTGGACTTTTTTCAAAAGAAGAACCGCGGACCTCAAAAACGGAGGTCCGGTGCGCCGGGATAAAGCGGCAGGAAGCAGAGAATGAAAGATTCTCACGAGGAAGGAGTAGCGATCCACTCGGCCCCGAGTTTGGCGCTGGGCGTCGCGAGGCGCGCAGCGAAGCGTAAACAGGGG
>Ga0326728_10000937_pt1 | contig 108076 bp, 89 predicted proteins | sample MB3enrmetagenome_FD_207602 | JGI IMG/M metagenome (GOLD analysis project Ga0326728, IMG submission 207602) | Lab enriched peat soil microbial communities from McLean, Ithaca, NY, United States - MB31MN | ecosystem: Environmental > Terrestrial > Soil > Wetlands > Peat | place: USA: New York... | reverse complement strand
GCCAGCAGTGCAACCAGCCGATCGTCTCCGCGGAGTTGAATCGCGCAGTTGTCGGCCTCATCGAGCGCCTGGGCATCGATGCCTGGCGCACGCCGGAAGCGGATGCCCTGCTGCCGGCAGGCTCCGTTTGTGCTCAATGCGGTGGTACGGAATTCCGCAAGGAAACCGACATCCTTGACGTATGGATTGACGCCGGAGTCAGTTGGCTTGCCGTCGCTGAAGCTGATCCAGACCTCAAGACGGCCTACACAGCCTTCCAAAACGGCGAAGACGTTGAGGTTGTCTACCTTGAAGGCGCTGACCAGTACCGCGGCTGGTTCCAATCCTCGCTCCTCACCTCGATAGCCTTGCGCGGCCGCGCGCCTTATTCCCGTGTGGTAACCGCAGGCTGGACGCTCGACGAGCAGGGCCGCGCAATGAGCAAGTCGCTGGGAAACGGCGTCGATCCCGTCGATATTGCAAACAGAATGGGCGGCGAGATCGTGCGCTTGTGGGTCGCATCGGTCGACTTCAGAGAGGACATGGCCGCCAGCGAACACCTGATGGCCCGATGCGCCGAGCTCTACAAAAAGCTGCGCAATACCTTCCGCTTCCTGCTCGGCAACCTGGCCGGATTCGATCCGGCGCGCGATCAGGTTGCCGAAGCTGACCTCTTACCCCTCGACCGTTACATGCTCGCCCGCACCCGCGACCTCGCCGAGAAAATCCTGGGCTGGTACCAGGCCTTCGAGTTCCATCGCGTCTACCAGGCTGTGAACGAGTTTGCCATTGTCGACCTGAGCGCTTTCTACCTCGACGTGCTCAAGGACCGCATGTACACCTTCGCGCCATCGAGTCAGCCGCGCCGCTCGGCCCAGACCGTGCTGTGGAAGATCACTGAGGCGCTGGTGCGGCTGGTGGCGCCCATCATGAGCTTTACCGCCGACGAAGTCTGGGAGTATCTGCCCGAGGTCGAAGGCCGCGAGGCGAGCGTGCACCTGGCGCTGTTCCCGAGGCCGGAAGAAATCTACAGTGAGGATCCGGCGGCGCCGATCGAAGAGTGGAAGCTCCTATTCAACATCCGCGATCAAGTTCTGAGACTTCTCGAAGAAGCGCGTCAAGAAAAACTCATTGGCAAATCCTTGGAAGCGGAAGTGGAGTTTTTAGTCAAGGGAGAAATCTTAGACGTCCTGAGGCGGCATGAAAGCGGTCTCAAGGAACTACTGAACGTCTCTAAGGTGGACGTAATCGACGCCTCGGGCAAAGCAAGATACACAGGCCCGTCGCAAGAAGGTCAGCTATACAAAACTCAAACGTCGACTGACTTCCTCAGCTTTGCGGTTTATGCGGCACGCGGCCAAAAGTGCGCCCGCTGCTGGAACTTCATGCCCGACGTCTCCGACTACGGCATCTGGCATGACGTCTGCGGCCGCTGCCAGGCTGCCCTGCGCGAGATGGGCATCGAACCGCCCAATGACGACCTGCCCGCCGATGAAGCCCGGCCGGAGGCGACCGCGTGAACTGGACCGCGCCCCGTCGTCTCCCCTGGCTTCTGCTCATCTCCGCGCTGGTATTCGCCGCCGACCGCTTGGCCAAGATCTGGGTGGTCGCACACGTTCCAATGGGCGACGCCATTCCGGTCATCGACCACGTGCTGCGCATCTCTCATTGGACCAACGAAGGAGCGGCATTCTCGCTCTTCACCGGCTGGTCCTCTGCCCGCACGGTCAACCACGTGCTCACCGGCGTCAACTTTCTGGTGGCAAGCGGAGTGCTGGCTGCGCTTGTCCTGCTCGGCAACCGCATCAATCTCGTTACCATCGCGCTGGCGCTCATCCTGGGCGGAGCAACCGGTAATGTGCACGACCGCCTCGCTTATGGTGCGGTCATCGACTTCATCGAGGTGCACATCTACCACTACCACTGGCCCGACTTCAACGTGGCCGACAGCTCCATCGTCACCGGCGCCTGCCTGCTATTCCTCGACTCGCTTCGCTCGCACAAAAAAACTGACGCGTAAATCGAAACCTGCCTGCACGATTTCGTGCCTCTCCGCCCATTTCGCGGACGGAATCAAGAAGCAGGTCCTTCGCTCCGGTCGCCGCGACGACCGGAGCTCAGGAGGATGGGGCACGGACGTTGGTGCAGATTCAAGCAGTCCAAGACCTGGCTCATCAGACCGGTGCGTTGCTTAACGCTTGTGACTGGTCTGCTTTTGCACCAACTGCTGCGCCTGCTGCTGATGCTTCTGCTCCAGTTGCTGCGTTTGCTGCTGGTGCTTCTGCTCCATCTGCTGGACTTTCTGCTGGCTGTAGTTGCGCTGCTGCGCCTGCTGGTCTTCCTGCTGCTGGCGCGCCGCCAGTTGCTGGTGTTCCTGGTTCTGCCGGTCGGCCAGTTGCTGCGCCTTTTGCTGGTACTTCCGGTCCAGATCGGGATTGCCCGTGCTTTCAAGATGCTGCGGCTGGTGAGGCTGCAACTCGCTGGCGTGCACCGGATTCGAGGGACGCGCTGCCGGCTGCGGATGATACTCTCCGCCCGCCTCTCTCGCCTGAACAACACCGCCGCCTGAGAATTCACCCGGACGCGCCGTTGCTGCAATCGCCGGCCGACCCTGATTTACCGACACGCGAAGCTGCGGATTCCCGTGCGCCACTTCCACCTGCCGGGCCTGGTCGGCAACCGGAGCGACATGACGCTCGTTCGCGTAAGAATCTTCCTGAGGTGTGGGCCGTCTGTTTACGCCACCCTCGCCGCCGTTGTAGCTGATGTGGTTGTTGATAATCGTTGTGTTGTTGATGATGGTCGTGTCGCGGTAAACGTTGCGGATGTGCACCTCGTCTACATGCCACACGGCCGTGTTGTAAAAGAAATGCCCACCCTGCCACCGGCCGCCCCAGAATCCGTCTCCGAAGTAGCCGAATCCGTAGTTAATGCCGCCGTAGAAACCCACGTGCGGTCCCCAGTAGCCCTCATGCCAGATGAACCCGCCAGTTTCCCAGCCCCACCATCCGGGCGTCCACAGAAAACCTGGCTCGGGAGCAAGAACCCAGGTTCCCGGCACCCAGTAGTAGCCGTCGTCGGGATCCCAGGCCCAGTAGCCGGGCGTCCAGATGTAATCCGGTCCCGGGCAGATCGGTTGATCATATACCGGTAGCGCCGGCGGGCCGAAACCAACGTGGATGCCGACGAACCACTGCGCAGATGCCGGTTTGGCCGACTGCAGCATCAGCGGCACCAGCAGCGCCAGAATCAGAAAGCGCAATGTCTTTTTCATAGTGTCATTACTCCTTACTCGGTTACGAGTGAGTTGCGATTCAAATCCAAGCCGAAACAAAAAGGCCGCGTAATTCTCAGCATCGTTTTCCAAACCGCGGGGGAGGAATCGCCTGCCGCCAAAAACTCACAAGGCAAAGAGAGGAACAAGCCGGTTCGATGCGCGGCCTCTCGGTCGGGTTGCAGTGCCGGCTTTTTCCGCCCAGCCACCCGGCTGGCATTCTATCGCAATAAACCCGGCCAGGGGCATAAAGGTTGCGCGAGAATCTGGGATGCGCCTGGCTTGCAAGTTGCGGAAACAACGCCTTTTCGCGACTGAACTCCCCAGAGCGATTAGCTACGGAACTCCCCGCGGACTTCTCCTGCCAGCCCGGCTCAATATGTGACAATCGAATGAATGGGCGTGCTCGCCCCCGCCCGGCAGGCGTATGATCGCCCGGCCAATGCGTCAGGAGGTCTCCCCTCGCGGACCATAACCGCGGCTGCCTTGCCGAACTCCAACAAGGATTCTCATGGATAATTGTCAACCCTCTCCCTCGATGCGCGCGGCTCTAGCATGCGCCACCGTTCTCGGCCTGTGTTCACTCATCTCCGCCCCTCGCGCCGACGCGCAGCGGCTGCCCACCACCGTTGTGCCCACGCACTACAAGCTCTCGCTCGCTCCCGACCTCAAGGCAGCAACCTTCTCGGGCGTCGAGCAGGTCGACCTGAATATCAGAGAGCCGCTCGGTTCCATCACTCTCAACTCGGCTGAGATCGCTTTCCAGTCCGTCACAATCGACCAAGGCGGCGCACAGCAAACCGCCACCGTCTCGCTCGACGAAAACAGGCAAGAGGCGACGCTCACTTTCCCGAAAACTCTCGCCGCGGGTCCCGCCACACTCGAAATCCATTACACCGGCATTCTCAACAACGAACTGCGCGGCTTCTATCTCTCAAAGACCGCGCGCCGCAACTATGCCGTCACGCAGTTCGAAGCTACCGACGCGCGCCGCGCCTTTCCCTGTTTCGACGAGCCCGCCTTCAAGGCCATCTTCGATGTCTCGCTGGCCGTAGATTTGGGCGATACAGCCATTTCAAACAATCCTATCGCCAGCGATACGCCGGGACCGGGCGGAAACCAGCACACGATCCGGTTTGAGACGACGCCCAAAATGAGCACGTACCTGGTCGCGTTCCTGGTCGGCGACTTTCAGTGCTCCAGCGGCAGCCAGGACGGCGTGGCCATTCGCGTCTGCGCCACGCCCGACAAGGTTGCGCTCACTCCCTATGGCGTCGATATCGCCAAGTACGTGCTGCACTACTACAACAACTATTTCGGCATTCCCTACCCGCTCAAGAAGCTCGACCTAATCGGCCTTCCCGACTTCGAGGCCGGCGCCATGGAGAATTTCGGCGCCATCACCTACCGCGAAACCGATCTGCTCATCGATCCCAAAACCGCCTCGGTGAATGCCAAAGAAGACGTGGCGCTGGTGATCGCGCACGAGATGGCCCACCAGTGGTTCGGCGATCTCGTCACCATGCAGTGGTGGGACAACATCTGGCTCAACGAGGGCTTCGCCACCTGGATGGAGAACAAGCCCGTGGCCGCGATGCACCCCGAGTGGCATGTTCAGGAGACCGTCGCAGTCGAGGAGCAGGAGACTCTCGATCTCGACGCTCAGCCCACTACGCGCGCCATCCGCGCCAAGGCCGAAACGCCCGATGAGATTAACGAATTGTTCGACGGCATTGCCTACGGCAAGGCCAGCGACGTGCTTCTCACAGTTGAAAACTACCTTGGATCCGAAACCTTTCGCAAAGGTGTGCAAACGTATCTTGAGGCACACCTCTACGCCAACGCCACGGCCGAGGACTTCTGGAGCGCGCAGACGCGCGTGAGTGGCAAGCCCGTCGACAGGATCATGGACTCGCTCATCACCCAGCAGGGCGAGCCGATTCTCAAATTCGGCTCTCCGGCAAACGGCAAGGTCACAGTCGAGCAGAGCCGCTTCTTCCTCGATTCCGGCCGCACGCAGGCAGGTACGCCGCAGCAATGGACGCTGCCCGTCTGCTTTAAGGCCGGCGAAGCCACGCAGGACTGCCAGATACTCGCGCCGGGCACGGGCTCCGAGGGCTACAGGAGCACGCTTGCAATCCCCGTTTCGACTTCCGCATCGGGCCTCTTCTTCGCCAACGCCGGCGGCGCCGGCTACTATCGCAGCGCCTATGCGCCCAAGCAGTCGGCTGCCATTATTGCGAACATCGAAACCGCATTGACGCCCACCGAGCGCATCAGCTTTACCGGCGACGAGTGGGCTCAGGCGCACTCCGGCGCAGCCTCGGTTGGCGACTACCTCGATCTCGTTGCCCGTCTCAGCGAAGATCCGAACGCCGATGTCATTTCAAATGCCGTCAACGGCTTCGTCGCCATCTACGAGCAGGTGGCCGTAACGCCTGAGGAGCGCGCGGGACTCGCCCGCTGGATCGACCGCACCTTCACCCCGGTCTACCTCAAGCTCGGCTCGCCCTCCAGCCAGGACGACGACAACAAGCGCCAGCTCCGCGCCCAGTTGCTTTATCTCATCGGAATCTACGGCGCTTCGCCCACCGTCATCGCGGAGGCACGTGAAATTGCAGATCGGTACATTGCGGACCGCGCCTCAGTGGACGCTACGGTGGCCGAAGCCGCGCTCGCCGTAGCCGCGCGCAACGGCGACCCCGCGCTCTTCGACAAGCTGCAACTGGCCTATGAAAACGAGACCGATCCCGAGATTCAGAATGGCGCGCTGCGGCTGCTCGCCCGCTTCCGCGTCCCGCAACTGGTGAAACGCGCCCTCGATTTCGCGGTCTCATCAAAAGTCCGCAACCAGGACGCGGCAATCCAGTTCGTGATTCCCCTGCGCGACGTCGCAACCCGCGACCAGGCATGGGATTACGTGAAGGCGAACTGGGATAAGGTTCATGCCCAGCTTACCGAGAGCATGGGTGCATACCTGGTGAGCGCCACGGGGGCTTTCTGCTCGGCGGCCGCACGCGACGACGTGAGCAGCTTCTTTGCCACGCACAAGGTCGCCGCCGCCGATGTGGAGCTGAAGCACGCAATCGAGCACATCAACGGCTGCATCACCTTCAGCAGCGAGCAGGAACAGAACCTGAAAAAGTGGCTGAGCTCGCAGCCGCAGTAGCCCGCCATAGCGGGCGTAACACGGTAGCCCCAGGCGCAAGCCTGGGGTGAGAGTCATAGATCACGATGGAAGCCCGCTTGAGCGGGCGAAAGAACCCCGCCGCGCCTCCTCAATACGGCAGGCTCTTCCACAAATACGGCACGTAGAACTCTTCCAGGTACCACGAGAGCAGAAACATGATGGCGACGCCGAGAATCGTCCACAGATAGATACGCACCGGCAGCGCGGCCATCAACCTGCGCCCCGCGTCATCCTGATGGGCCCACGGTTTTGCGAAGAGAATGCCGCTCATCAGCGCCAGGCAACCGGCCAGCCCCATCCGCGCCAGCGCCAGAATCAGCCGATCCTGCCAGTGACTCCCGGGTACAAAAAACGCGCCTGCGACTACCGGGTAGAGCGCCAGCATGCTTACAAAAAACGACAGCGTCCTGGCAAATTCGAGGAGCATGCAGCAAGTCCTGCTGCGGGTATTGTACGGCGAAATTGGATCGGCGAGACGGCCGGAGCGATGCGCGCTACTTCAAATCCCGCCAGTTCGGCCCCCAGCCCAGATCGGCGATCAGCGGCACGCTCAGCTTGACCACGCCTTCCATCTCTGCCTGCACCATTGCCGCAACTTCGTCCTTCTCCTCAAACGGCACCTCGAAGAGCAGTTCGTCGTGTACCTGCAGCACCATGCGCGTCTTCAGCTTGCGCTCGGCGAGCTTGCGATCGAGCGAAATCATCGCCAGCTTGATCAGATCGGCCGCGGTGCCCTGCAGCGGGGTGTTGATTGCCGTGCGCTCGGCAAATCCGCGCTGGTTGGGGTTGCGGCTCTCGATATCGGGAATCGGCCGCAGCCTTCCGAACATGGTGCGCACAAAGCCGTCCTTGCGGGTCTGCTCCAGCGTCTTTTCAATGAACTCCTTGACGCCCTGGTAGCGCGCAAAGTAGCGATCGATGTAGGCCTTCGCCTCGGCCTGCGGAATGCCCAGTTGCGCTGCCAGCCCGAAGGCCGAGATGCCGTACACGATGCCGAAGTTCACGGCTTTGGCGCGGCCGCGGGTCTCCTTGTCCATCTTGTCGATCGGCACGCCAAAGACCTCGCTCGCCGTCAACGTGTGAATGTCAATGTCTTCGGCGTAGGCCTTCTTGAGCAGCGGATCGCCCGAGAAGTGCGCCAGCAATCGCAATTCGATCTGCGAGTAATCGGCCGAGAGCAATTGCGTCCCCGGAGCCGCGGTAAACGCCGCGCGAATCTCGCGCCCCAGCTCGGTTCGAATTGGAATGTTCTGCAAATTGGGATTGACGCTCGAAAGCCTACCCGTCGCGGTCGCTGCTGACTGGAATGTTGTATGAACGCGCGAGGCCGAGTCAGCCAGCAACGGCAGCGCGTCAATATACGTCCCCTTCAGTTTCGACAATTGCCGGTACTCGAGCACCAGCTTCGGCACATCGTGCTTCTCGGCAAGCTGCTCCAGCACATCCTGCGCGGTCGAAATCGATTTGCCCTTGCCCCGCACCACTGGCGCCGGCAATCCGAGATCAGTAAACAACACCACGCCTAGTTGCTTGGGCGAGTTGATGTTGAATTGCTTTCCCGCCAGCTCGTAGATGCGCGCGCCCAACTGCTCAATCTCAGCGCCGAATCGTACGGCCAGCCCATCCAGCACCGCAAGATCGATGCGCACTCCCGCCTGCTCCATGCGGAAAAGCACGGGCGCCAGCGGCAAATCGATCTCCCTGTACGCGCGGTTGACCCCGGCCTTCTCCACCTCGGCCTTCAGCATCGGCGCCAGCGCAAGTATCGCCGCCGCCCCCGCCGCAGGCGTAGCCGGCGCAGGCTGATTGTTGCGCGCCGCCACATCGGCCAGCGTTTGCGTGGCGTGCGTGGGATTCAGCGCATACGACAGCAGCATCGTGTCGTCCACCGCGCCCTTCAGCGCAATTCCCTTCTCAGACAGCACATGCATCGCCAGTTTCAGATCGTGCGTCGCCTTTGCGGTTGCTTCATCCTCCAGCATTGCGCGCAACTCCGGCATAAGTTCAACCTTCAGCGCGCGTCCCGGCTCCGCGCTCACTCCAACCGCAAAGCTCGCCTTTTTCTCCGCAGCCTCCATCGCATCCAGCAAAGACAGCGTCGCCGGCACACTCTGCTCTTCTTCTTCGTCCTCAACGCCCGCCGCACCCGCTTTCGAATCGAGAGCAAATGCAAATCCATTGGCCCGCGCAGCCTTTAGAAACGCCGCAATCTGCTCGGCCGTTGGCTCTTCCACAATCTCAACCGTCGTCCCGCCCGCCGCAGGCGCCAATTCGCGCAGCATCGACGTGAACTCGAGCTCGGTAAACAGCTCGCGGCAAGCCTCGAGATCCGGCGGCTGCGTCTCCATCGCGTGCAAATCAAGCGGCAGCGGCACATGGCAATCAATGGTGACAAGTTCCTTGGATAAGAGGACGGAGTCCCGATTCTGCTCCAGCGACTCGCGATAGGTCTTGCGCTTCACTTCTGCGGCCCGGTCCAGCACCGCCTCAACGCTGCCGAACTCCAGAATCAGGTCCACGCTGCCCTTCTCGCCAATTCCCGGGGCACCAGGGATGTTATCTACCGTGTCACCGCGCAGCGCCATCACGTCAACGACCTTCTCCGGCGTAACGCCCAGCACTTCCTTAACTTTTTCGGGATCGAGAACCAGGTTATCCTTCTGCGGATTGAGGACTTTCACGTGCTCGTTCACCAGCTGCATCATGTCTTTGTCGCCGGAGACGATGAACACCTCGTGCCCGCGCTCCGCAGCCTCGCGCGCCAGCGTGCCGATCACGTCATCGGCTTCGAAACCCGCCGCCTCGAGAATCGGGATTCGCAGCGCATCGAGCGACCGCCTGATGTACGGAATCTGCCTTCGCAAATCTTCGGGCATCGATTCGCGATTGGCCTTGTACCCCCCGTAGCTCACATCTTCAAAGCTCTGCGTCTTGCTGTTCCACTTGCGCAGCGGACCCATGGCGCGCGCCTTCTCGTCGCGGAACACCTCGCCGCTGGGGTCGAAAACCGCAGCAAAGTACTTTGGTTCAAAGTCCTGCCGCAGCTTTTTGATCATGTTCACGAAGACGTAGGTGGCGGCGGTAGGCAGCCCCGAGCGCGTGGACATGGGCCGCGAGCGCTGCATCGCGTGATAGGCGCGAAAGATGAACGACATGGTGTCGAGCAGAAAGACGGGCGGCTTGGCTGGGGCGGTCACGTTAGGAAGAATAACAGGGACTAAGGGGCGGATGACTCAAGGACCAGGGACGCTGGGGCGATCAGGCAGTAGCTGAACGCTCCGGTTCGCGGCTCCCTGATGCCGGAGTGACGGGCTCATCAGCGGGGGTAGCCAATTCGGTCCAGCTCATCCACAGCGCGAAGCCAGCCAAGGCCACGGTAAGGGTTGCGAAGATTCGCGTAACGATCGGAAGGGCGATCAGGATCGACGATGCAAAACGCACCGATAGGGACCAGGCGAGCGTGAGTGCGAGATACGTCGCGGCACGCAGGTGCTTCTGCATGCCAATTGCAGCGGCAAATGCCCCAAAGGCGAGACCTGGGATTAGATCGATCACGTAGTGCTCTCCCGTGGCGAAGATGGCGAGGCAGGTGCCGGCGAAAAAGAGCAGCGCAACGCCTTTCCAGACTCTTCCCGGTGCGAACAGGAGCAACACAAACGCCGTACCGACATGGAGCGAAGGAAATGCGTTAGGAAAGCCCGGCAACCTGATTGCTTGGGCAGAGACTGCGGCAGGGTGCAGCCACTGGCCGCCGAATGCGTAGATTGGCCCACACGCGGGCAGAATGGCGTAGATGAGCGGCCCGATGACCAACTCGGCCACGTAGGCCAGCACAACCGATCCGCGAATGCGTTTGTACTGCGTAACAAGAAGCCAGACGATCATCATGGGAACCATCATCTGGTAGACGAAGACGAGCGGGGCGTGCAGAATCCCTTGCAGGGGACGGGCGATCGAAGCGGATGGGATGCCGAGTGATGCGTCCATGTGGAAGAGAACGTAGTCGAATCTCCACTGAAACAAGCTGCCCTCGCGACCCATCAGCGTATTAAACAAGTACCCGTAGAACAGGTTGAGCACGAGCGCGAAGACAAGGATGGGACGGTTCTTGTCCTTCTGATCCCGAAGCATCCAGAGAACAGATAAGAACAAGGTCAAAACGCCGAAGACTGGTCCGCTGAGAAGGAAGTTCAATAAGCGCATTCGCCGCTCCAGTGAATGGTCTTATTCGAGAGTGGGTGAGGTCGCCATGGTCGCAGCAGCGGGCAGGCGGGCAGTGTGACAGCCGAACCGGTACCAGTAATTACTGTATCCGTGGCCGGGCTGCGCGAAGGCGACAGCGGGCAGCAGGCCATGGAGGGCCGGAACCTGATTCGTCATTGACATGGTTGGTACTTGGACGGTCTCTCTCACGTGGGATCAGCTGATCCACATGCAATCTCCGTAGCTGAAGAACCGGTAGCAGCTCTCCACCGCGTGCCGGTACGCCGCCAGCACGTGCTCACGGCCAGCAAACGCGCTCACCAGCATCAGCAGGCTCGATTGCGGCAGATGAAAATTGGTCAGCAGCGCGCCGGTCACTCTGAATTCGAATCCCGGCGAGATGAAGACTTCCGTCTCGCCCGAATGCGCTTCGAGTTTCCCGTCCCCCGCCTTCTGCGCAATCGACTCGAGTGTCCTCACCACGGTTGTTCCCACAGCCACTACGCGACGGCGGTCTTGCCGGGCGCGATTCAGTGCTTCGGCCGTCTCGATGGAAATCGTGTAGCGCTCGCTGTGCAACCGCACGTCCTGAACGCGCTCCACGCGCAACGGCGCGAAGGTCCCCAGCCCCACATGCAGCGTCACGCGCGCAATCTCAACGCCTCGGGCCGCAATTTGCTCAAGCATCGCAGGCGTAAAGTGCAATCCCGCCGTGGGCGCGGCGACCGAACCGCGTTCCCGCGCGTAAACCGTCTGGTACCGCTCACGGTCTGCGTCAGCATCGTCACGATGAATATACGGCGGCAGCGGCATGTGGCCAATGCGGTCGAGCACCGCGAAAAAGTCGTCCACCGGCGCAAACTCCAGCAGCCGCTCGCCAAATTGGCCGCGCTCGAGCACGTCGGCCTCGAGCAGAATCTCGCCCGATCGCGCAGGAAACACCAGCCTTTCGCCGTTGGCAACCTTGCGCCCCGGCCGCACCAGCGCGCGCCAGTAATTGCCGCTAACCGGGGCCGCCGCGGACAGGTCTTCGTCAGCGGGGTGGGCGACCGGCGCCGTAAGCATCACCTCGATGCGCCCCGTGGGCCGCTCGCGCTCGCGCACCAACGTTCGCCGCGCATACAGCCGCGCCGGAATCACGCGGCTGTCATTCAGCACCAGCAGGTCGCCCGCGCGCAGCAGGCTCGGCAGCTCGGCAAATACCGAGTCCCGAAACGCCCCACTCGCGCGATCCATCACCAGCATGCGGCTCTGGCCGCGCTCTGCCGGCGGCTGCTGCGCAATCAGCTCCTCCGGCAGCTCGAAATTGAAATCCGCGCACTCCGTGCTTTTACTCTTTGGGGGAGACTTTTCAAGCATCTGCTTTCCCAAAATGCGCCCGCGCCCGAAGCCGCGCGCGTTCAATGGCCGCGTTCAGCTCCTCGCGCTTCGCCTCAGAATTGTCAGGCGTCAGCTCGCGCGGCACTTCGGTCCACCGCGCCCAGCTCACCACAATGCGCGTAAACGGCTTCGGAACCAGGAACCGGTCCCACGAGAGCATCGTCCACGCGCGCTCCGGTTCAAGATGAAATGCTCCAATCCGGGCTCCCGTCATCTGCGCCAGCTTGATGGGCCCCATCTTGGTCCGGTAGACCGGCCCGCGCGGCCCATCCGCGGTAAAGATCGCCGGCCGACCCGATTCGATCACTTCTTTGAGCCCCAGCAACCCCTCCCGCGCGCCGCGCGAGCTCGACCCGCGCGCCGCGCGAAAGCCAAACAGGACGAGAATCCGCGTGATCAGCTCGCCGTCAAAGCTGCGGCTGATGAGAATGGTTGCATGAGTGCGGCGGTAGTAGATGGCGCAGGGCAGCACGCATTGGTGCCAGAAGCAGAAGATCTCGGCGCCCGCACCCGCGCCGCCCACCAGCGGCGTTACGCCTTCCTCGGCAATCTCTTCAAAGCGCCACGTCGAGCCCAGGACTCGAACGACCGCCCAGACGATGCGGGGAGCAACGGCAAGTATGAGGCGTTGCGTGAAGCTGAACCTGGGTCTGTTTTCGGTCGTCACTACTTCGATTTTAGCTATACCGCAGCCAGCGCAGCAGCTCCGGCAGCGTGGCGCGCTTGCCGTACATCAAAATGCCAATACGGTAGAGCCGCGACGCAAACCACAGCACCGCCCAGATGCTCAACGCCAGCAGCAGCACCGAGAGCCCAGCCTGCCATACAGGCACGGCAATCAGCCCCATCCGCGGCAGCATCACCAGCGGCGCCGTGGGCGGGAAGATCGAAGCGGCAACCACCCAGGGCGCGCTTGGATTCTTCAGCAGGAAGGGCAGGATGAAGAATGCCGTCCAAGTTGGCAGCACGGCCAGCGTGATATACATCTGCAGATCCTGCGCGGTCTCGCATGTTGCCGCCAGTCCCGAGAAAAACGCGCTGTACAGGAAAAAGCCCAGCACAAAATACACCGGGAAAAACAGGCCCTCGGCCCAGGTGAACTGGATCTTGATGTCTCCGCTCATCAGCACTGCGGCCAAGCTCGAGCCGCTCAGCACTACCGCCCCTGCAACCCAGATGGCGATCTGCGTCAGTCCCACGGCGCCTACGCCGATCAGCTTCCCGGCCAGCATATCGTCGGCGCGCGTCACTGAGAGCATCACCTCAAAGACGCGCGAAGTCTTCTCCTCGACAATCGAACGCGCCATATCCAGCCCGTACAGCAAAATCGGCATAGTCATCAGGAAGGTCATAATCATGGCCTTGTAAAAAGGCGACATACCCTGGCTCTTGCCCGTCTTGCCTGACGCATACACCTCAACCTTTTCGATCGTCACGCTCTTCACCACGGCCTGAACCTGGCCCGGCGTCATTCCCTTCTGCGCCAGTCGCAGATTCACCAGCCCATAGTTCACAGCCGTCTTCAGCTCCGAAGTATCCTCCAGTTCGAGCGACGACGCAGATGCCAGCGTGACCTTCGGCGAGCTCGTGGCCGAGCCTTCAATGGTCAGCAGGCCGTCAAAAGACTTGTTTTCGACTTTGGCGATCAACTCCGCGTGGTCCTGGTCAGTGAACGGAGCCACCACTTCGATCCGGTAGAGGGCTTTCTTGTTCTCAAGCAAATTGCTGCGAATCTCGTTGGCCAGCGATGCATTGTCGGCGGCAATCACCATGTGCTTGCCCGTGTCCATCTTCTTGCCCGTATATGCGCTCACCGCGAGCAATCCGATAAGAACGGCCGGCACCAGAATGGTGGACATCCTGAAGGCACGCCCGCGAATCTGCTCCAGGTATTCGCGCTTTGCGATCAGCAGCATATTACGCATCGGCTTTGCCTCCTACCGTCTGGATGAAGATCTCTTCGAGCGACGGCTCAACCAGCTCAAACCGGTAGATGGTGGCCATCGACGCCGCCAGGTGCAGCAGCTTCTGCGAGTCGCCGTGCGGCTTCAGCCTGATCTGGGCGTGGCCCGAGTAGTTCGTGGCCTCGGCAATCTCTTCGCTCTTCAGGAACTCGTCGCTGCCTTCGAACTCCACCACCACCCGGTCGCGCTCGTATCGGCTCTTGATCTCGCGCATCTTGCCCGAAAGCACTGCCTGGCCGCCATTGATCAGGCAGATCGAATCGCACAGCTTCTCCACCTGGTCCATGCGGTGGGTCGAAAATAAAATCGCCTTGCCCTGCGACTTAAGCTCCAGCAGCGCATCCTGCAGCAACGTCGCGTTCACCGGGTCCAGCCCGCTGAAGGGCTCGTCCATCACCACCAGTCCCGGATCGTGTAGCAGCGTCGCAATGAACTGGATCTTCTGCTGCATGCCTTTTGAAAGCTCCTGCGTCTTCTTGTCAAGCGAATCGGAGATCTCCATCCGCTTTGTCCAGTCGACTGCGCGCTTGTTTGCCTCTTCCGCGCTGAGCCCATGCAGCCGCCCGAAAAACACCAGTTGATCCAACACATTCATCTTCTTGTAGAGGCCGCGCTCCTCGGGCAAGTAGCCCACGCGGTCAAGGCTGGCGCGGTCAAACGGCTTACCGAACAAGTCAACCCGGCCCGAATCGGGCATCGTAATGCCCATCATCATGCGGATGGAACTGGTCTTCCCGGCGCCATTCGGACCCAGCAGTCCGAACATCTGGCCGGCCTCAATGCTGAAACTCAGATGGTCAACTGCCACTTTGCTCTGGTAAGCTTTGGTAACTCCTGTCAGTTCAACGACTGGCATGGGTTCTCCCGGCCTGGATGATTTGAACGTCGGTGAGGAATTTGTGCGACGGTCCTCGTGCAGTTTAGCAAAGGCCGGCCTATTTGTTTTTCCTGTCTTGGATTCGTGCCATTGAGCGGATTGGTTCCGGCGAGCTGGAGTGCACAGCAAGACAGGCAGGAACACTTTAGAATCTGGCTTTCTAGATGTCTGCCGCCTGAGACCGGCACAGAGTGTTTTTAAATAGAACAAACCTCCACCTTTGAGGGACTTACAACGTGATACCAAAGAGGGACTAATGACCCGACAAAAGAGGGACTCACACACTCCCGATTTACCGCTAGATTGGTATCGAAACACTCAGGAGAGCCAGATGGCGACGCTGCTATCGATGCAGGAGTATGAAAGCCATTTAAATGTGACGCAGGAAACCATATCCGGACCCGATCGCAAGCCTCGCAGTCTCAAGGAGCTCGACGTTCGCCAGGCGGTCGTGGAAGAGCTCGTCCTCAAGCTCCTTTATCTGGTCGGCTCCATCTCCATGCTCGAGCTTTCTGACAGCGTAAAGCTCAGCTACGAAGTCACCGACGACATCTTCTGCCGCCTGCGCGCCCAATCGTTTTGCCAGGTCACGGGCATGAGCGGCAACATTCCGCACATCGGCATCACTGCCCAAGGCCGCACCCGCGCCATTGAGCTGATGCAGCAAAGCCAGTACACCGGCGTCGCCCCAGTCGCCCTTTCATCGTACGTAATGCAGACCCGAAAGCAAAGCGTGCAGAACGTTGAAGTGCACGAGCAAGAGGTCGAGCAAGCCTTTAGTCACCTGGTGATCGACTCCGACTTGCTCCGCCAATTCGGCACCGCCCTCAACTCGGGCAGCGCCATCTTCCTTTACGGTGCCGCCGGCACCGGTAAAACTACTGTTGCCGAGGTTCTCTCGCGGGTGCTCGCCGTAGACTCGGTGTGGATCCCTTACGCCGTCGAAATCGACGGCCAGATCATCACCGTCTTCGACCCCGCCATCCATCACGCCATCGAAATGCCCACGCCCTCAGGCCACGACGAGCGCTGGGTCAAGTGTCATCGCCCGGCCGTGCTGGTGGGCGGCGAACTTACCGCCGAAATGCTCGACATGCAGTACAACCCCACGTCGAAGTTCTACGTGAGCCCGGTGCAGATGAAGGCCAACAACGGCGTGCTGATCATCGACGACTTCGGCCGCCAGCGCCTGCGCCCAGACGAACTGCTCAACCGCTGGATCGTGCCCCTCGACCGCCGCATCGACTTCCTGACGCTGGTCGGCGGCAAAAAGCTGGAGATTCCCTTCGAGATGCTGGTCGTCTTTGCCTCCAATAACGATCCAGCCAGCCTGGTCGATCCCGCTTTCCTGCGCCGCATTCAGACCAAGATCAAGCTGGGCACCATCACCGAAGAGCAGTTTGCCGAGATCTTCCGCCGCGTGGCCCGCGACAAGAACGTCACCTACGACGAGGGCATCCCCGGAGACCTCATCCGTTTCATCCGCACCACGCTCAACGAGGAACTGCGCTGCTGCCATCCGCGCGACATCGTCAACCAGGTCTGCTGGCAGGCGCGCTACGAACAAAAAACGGCGCACCTCGACCACCTGGCTTTGCGCCGCGCCATCCAGGCCTATTTCCCGATGATCTCGTAGGGTTGTAGAGAAAAGCAGTCATTAAGTGAAAAGGGGGATTCGCCTCACACGAATCCCCCTTTTTCACTTCTTCACGGTCCCTTGTTCCCTCGTTCCCTCGCTGCCTACACCAGCTTCATCCCCTCCGGATCCCAGTTCACGACCGCGCCGCGCTCCATGCTCAGGTTGCTCAGCAGCGCCGCACCGGCTGCGCGGAACCCGAAGACCGCATCCTCAACCACCGGCTGCCGCGAGCGAACCGAAGCAAAGAAGTTTTTGAAGTGATCGTAGCTGTCGGAGTAGCCCTCCGGCGCAACGAACCTCTCAAATCCCGCCGCCAGCTTCCCCGCCGGGTGCCTGCGCGGGTATTTCCTGTCGTACTCGGCCTGCATCTTCTTCTGCATCGCCACGGTAAACGTGTTGAGGGTTAGCCCCGGCTCGGTCTCGCGCGGCACGCGGCTCACGCTCACCCCGCTCCACCCGATCTCCATCGTCCCTTCCGACCCCGTAAACACCAGCCCCTCGCTCTCCTCGCCGCCGTCCACGAAGTTCACATGCAGGCTCAGGTTGAACCCCTCGGGATAGTCGAACAGCCCCAGGATCACGTCATCCGCATCGCGCCCGTCCTTCCAAAAGCGCAGCCCGCCCGTCGCCATGCCCCGAGTCGGCCCCTTCGAGCCGGTGATGAAGTGCGTCCCGCTAAACAGGTGCACAAACAAATCGCCGGCCACCCCGCTCCCGTACGCCTTCCACTTTCTCCACTGGAAGAAGTGCTCGGCATTGAAGGGAATCTTCGGCGCCGTTCCCAGGAACCGCGGCCAGTCGCAGGTCTGGGGCGACGCATCGTCCGGCACCGTGTAGTTCCACGCGCCCATTGACGAGTTGCGGTCCCAGTACGCCGTCACCATGTTCAGCTGACCGATCGCGCCCGAGGCCAGCAACTCTTTGGCCTTGGCGTAGATCGTCGAGCTCACCCGCTGGCTGCCCACCTGCAGAATCCGCCCCGTCGCCCGCGAAGCCTCAATCATCTCCGGCCCGTCGCTGTAGAGATGGATCATCGGCTTCTCGCAGTACACGTCCTTGCCGGCCTTCATCGCGTCCACGCTGGCCTGCTTGTGCCAGTGGTCGGGCGTGCCGATAATCACCGCGTCCACGTCCTTTCGCGCCAGAATCTCGCGGTAATCGCGCGTGGTAAAGATATCGTTGCCCCACAGTTCCTTGGAGTGGGCGAGGCGCCCGTCGTAGCAGTCGGCCACGGCCACTAGCTTTACGCCGGGAACCTGCACGGCGGTCTTGGTGTCGCCCATTCCCTGCCCGCCCGCGCCAATCAGCGCAATCTGGATGTGGTCGTTGGCGGCGACGGCGGGCGCCGGCTCGTCGCCCATCGCCGCCAGCGCATGTACTTTGCCTCCCAGCACCGTCGCGGCTGAGGCCGCTCCCGTCACCTTCAAAAAATCCCTGCGATTCATCCCCGACATTGCAAATCCCTCCCCGAGTCACCATTTTCCCAACCCATCCACCATACACGGGTAAGTCGGCACGATTCCCGGCTCATTGAAGAAACAACCGCGGAATGCGCACTAGAAATCGTTCTCGAATTCTCCGCAGGTATTACGGAACTCCAATTCGTTGCGGCTAGGATCGGGGCTTTGCCCAGCCGCGATGGGAATTCCGGGCTTATCCCAGTCTCCCGGCACAACCCAGTCCACGTTGTATTCCGTGGGCAAGTCGTCAACTTCGCCGTCAGTGCGGACAATCCTCCAGTAAATCCTCCAACGGCCGGAGTTGTCGGGCTCGATGAAAACATGTGAAGTGCTCGTTGCGTCTACACTGCTTAGCGTGAGGACGAGATACGCCCGCTTCTTCTGCTCCCAGTGTGACCAAAGAAAGCTCCTCGACTGGGCCAATATTGCGGTTTGTGTCTCGGACATCAGCCGACGGCCTGGATCGGCAAGCATGAGCCTTTCATAACGGCTTAGGTCACGGCCTTGCGCCACATCGGGCACCATCAGAAACTTTCCTTCCGTCCAGACCTTGCTTGCGTTGGAAATCCGGCCTCCCCTCCGAATGAGGCCTGCACTTCCCAACTCGTCTGGAGGGGCGGTGCTCCCGCAGCTCTTCGGATTCAGAGACGGAGGAACCGGCGCGTTAGGTTGTCGGCGAAGGAAACCCACAACCGCCGCGCTCATACAGACGGCCACGACGCTCCCCACCACAAGTGCGGTACGCGAAAGACCCATCTTTACCCTCTTCTTTTTAGACACCGTAACACGTAACTTTGGATTGACGCCTTCAACGGCCACTTTGGTCTCGATTTCCAAACCTCGGGTGTGCCATTCACGTCGACTTGCCGACTTGCCGACTCGCTCCCGCGACGTGCGCAGTTGTAGCATCCAATTGTGCCCAATCTCGATACCCCGGTAATGTACGTGAAGGGCGTGGGCCCGCGCATCGCGGAGATGCTCCACGCCAAGGGCATCCAAACCGCCGAAGATCTGCTCTACCACCTCCCTTTCCGGTACGAGGACCGGCAGAATCCCCGCTCGATCGATGAACTCACCCCCGGCGAAACGGCCAGTGTAATCGCCGAGGTGCGCGGAGCGGCTTTGCTGCGCACCCGCCGCGGCCCCATCTATGAAATCACCCTGGGCCAGGGCCGCAGGGCCATGAAGTGCATCTGGTTCCATGCCACCTACCTCGACGGCAAGTTCCACGCCGGCCAAACTGTCGCGGTCTACGGCAAGGTTGAGCCCTCGCGCTCTTCCACCAACCTCAAAATGATCCAGCCGCAGTTCGAGGTCCTGCCCGACGAGACCGAGGACGCCGAAACCCGCCTGCTCGAAGTCGGCCGCCTCACGCCCGTCTACGAATCGCTGAGCGGCAGCCGCCTGGCCTCCCGCTGGCAACGCAAGGTCATCTTCAACCTGCTTGAATCCACGCGGGGCTTCGTTCCCGAGTGCCTTCCGCAGGAAATGCTCTCCCGTCTCGGTTTCCCCAACCGCGAAACCAGCCTGCGCGAGGTCCACTTTCCGCCAGAAGGCACTCCCTTCGCCCAGCTCCAGAGCTTCTCGACCCCCGCGCACCGCCGCCTTATTTTTGAGGAGCTCTTCTACCTCGAGCTCGGCCTCGAGCTCAAGCGCCGCCGCATGAAAGAGCGCCACGGCATCGCCTTCACCACCGGCGACAAAGTCCGCGAAGCCATCCGCGAGGTGCTGCCCTTCCACCCCACCGCAGCCCAGAAGCGCGCCCTCGGCGAAATCGTGGGCGACATGCGCGAGCCCGCACCCATGCGCCGGCTGCTGCAGGGAGACGTCGGCTCCGGCAAAACCATCGTCGCGCTGCAAGCCATGATCGTGGCCATGGAGAACGGCTACCAGGCCGCGCTCATGGCGCCCACTGAAATCCTGGCCACGCAGCACTTTCTGGCCGCACGCAAGCTTCTGGAGCGCTCCAGCCGCAAGCCGCGCATCGTTCTGCTCACCGGCTCGCTCGACGACGACCGCAAGCGCTCGAACCGCGGTCTCATCAATCGCGGCGACGCGCAGCTCGTGATCGGCACCCACGCGCTCATCGAAGAAAAAGTCGAGTTCGACCGCCTCGGCCTGGTCGTCGTCGACGAGCAGCACCGCTTTGGCGTCTTGCAGCGCTTCAAACTGATGAAGAAGCCCAACCAGCCCGAGCCCGACGTGCTGGTGATGACCGCAACGCCCATCCCGCGCACTCTCGCGCTCTCGCTCTACGGCGATCTCGATCTGAGCGTCCTGGACGAGCTGCCGCCCGGACGCACCCCCATCGTCACCCGGCGCGTTGAAGACGAGCGATCGGAAGAGGTGTGGGAATTCGTCCGCAAACAGGTCGCGCAAAAGCGGCAGGCTTATGTCGTGTACCCAGTCATCGAGGGCGCAAAAGACGACCAGCCCGAGCTAGACTTCAGCCACGATCCCGATGGCGCGGCGGCGGATGTCGTACCTAAATCTCGTCCAAAACGCAAAACAGCGGAGCTGTTTTCCGACGCCCGGCGAGAGGCTAATCCCAATGCCAAATCCGGCCTCAAGTCGGCTGTGGAAATGTATGAGAAACTGCGCAGCGGCCCGCTGATCGGCCTTCGTGTTGGCCTGCTCCACGGCCGGCTCGATGCCGACGAAAAAGAAGTGATGATGCGCCGTTTCCAGCGCGGAGAAGTCGATGTTATGGTCTCAACCACGGTGATCGAGGTCGGCGTGGACGTGCCCAACGCAACAGTCATGGTGGTGGAGCATGCCGAGCGCTTTGGCCTTGCCCAACTCCATCAGTTACGCGGCCGCGTAGGCCGCGGCGCCGCCAAAAGCTACTGCATCCTCATGACCGGCGCGCGCGTCTCTCCCCTCGCCGAGGAGCGCCTCAACGCCATGGTCCGCACCCAGGACGGCTTCGAGCTGGCCGAGCTCGATCTCACGATGCGCGGCCCCGGCGAGTTCTTCGGCACCCGACAGGCCGGCCTGCCCGAGTTCCGCGTCGCGAACATCGTCCGCGACCGCCAAGTCCTGGAGCTCGCCAAGCAGGAAGCCGCGCGCTTCGCCATCGATCCCGGCCCCGATGTCACTCCCGACGAGCGTGCCCGCATCCGCGCTCGTCTGAAAGAGGCCTGGCAGAGGCGATATGGGCTGGTGGAAGCGGGGTAAAGGCAGGGGCCCAGGGACTGAGGGACTAAGAAAACAAAGGAGCCGGGAGTACCCCATGCAGAACCCGCGTAAACTGTGTGTAATCCTCTTAGCTGCGTCAGGTGTCGCATCGATCGTCGGCTGCAAACACGATGAGCCACGATCTGGTTTCGTCGCGGTCCGCGCTGACCATCGAATCGTCGGTACGAGCAAATATCCAGTTGCGATCGATCCCAACCGAGTTGGCAGTTATCCGCCCGACGCTAAATCCGGAGCGGGCTATTTTTATGATGATGTCTTGGAATACCGAGTCTGGCTGAACCCCGACCGGGGAGCGAGACCTTTGAACGGTAGCCAAGACTACTTTGTTGCATTTGCTCAATACGAACTCGCACAAGAATTCTCCGACAACACGCCAGGAGCAGAGCCTCCTTTGGTCCTGGTGCGTCAGCGTGAATGGGTCGATGAACCTCAGAAGGGTCAATTCATTCGGGAGAGCGGCGAGCGTATCACTGAATGGCAGGTTCAATGGCTGAAGGACACCAAAAGGAACGAACGCAGTATTGACGAGTTTCTGAAGCACCCCTACTAAGCCGGCCCATAGCAACTATTTAGTTTTGATTTGGGGGTGCACTTATTCGCAGCCCGGAGCCAACCTGCCCGCCGGGCAACATGCCGACTTGCTGACTCGCTAACTTGCCGACCCGCTTTCCCGCTCCCTACGCCGCCTCCTGCCCTGCCCCGCTGCCCGCCATCTCCACCGGGAAGGTCTTGATCTCCAGATCGATGCTTGCAATCTCGTCGCCGCAATCGCGCCTGCGATTGCGGGTGCACTGGCACAGCTCGGTAAACCGCATGTGGCCGGCCTGGCTCAGCTCCAGTCCGGCCCCAATCAGCACGCTATAGATGTCAATGCACGCTTGCCGCTCAAACTCAAACAGCATGTTGATGGTGCCCGTATCGTTGGCGCCCCGGCACAGCACCCACCCTCCGCAGCCGAGAATGGCGCCGGTTAGCGTTTGCACCAGGTGCGCCGGCTCGTCGGTAGCAACCGCCTTCATCTGCATGGCCCAGGGAAGCGTCGCCTCCCGGGTTAATTCAATTTGGCGCATGCGCATCCTCGCAAACGGTTTATCGGATGAAGGCCCGCGCCTATGACCATTGTTGCTAACTTGAACGGCCGCTGCCTTGCTTTGCGACAGACGCCCCCAGCCGGCGCCCGCCAGGTCCTTCGCAGGTAATTGGCCCCGCAACCCTGCTTTGTTCGCTGTTCACTGTCCGCTGTTGTAACTTCGTATACAGCATGATCGCAGGCACCGGCATCGACCTGATCGAGATCGAGCGCATCCAGCACTCCATCGATCGCTTCGGCGAACACTTCCTCAACCGCGTCTACACGCCCGGTGAGCAGGCCTATTGCCTGCGCAAACGCGCCGCCGCCGAGAGCTTCGCCGCCCGTTTCGCCGCCAAGGAGGCCGCGGCCAAGGCACTCGGCACCGGCATCAGCCAGGGAGTGAGCTGGCTCGAAATTGAAGTGGTCAGGGAGCCGAGCGGCAGGCCGACGCTCCGCTTCCTCGGCCGCGCTGCTGAAAGAGCCGCGAGTATGGGCGTGTCGCACATCGCGGTTTCGCTCACCCACACCAATGAACTGGCCATAGCCAGCGTCGTCCTCGAGAGCAGCTAGGGTGTATCGACATGTACAAGTGGGCAGCGTTGCGAGCGAAAATCGCGCCAGAACCGGGGCCCCCACGGACGGGTCTTCGTCCGTGGGGTGGAGACGAGGCGGAGCCCGCAGGCTTTGGCGGTTCCAAGGCCAAGGGCGACAACAAAGTATGGCGCGATTCCCACCCCAGCGACTAAGACCCGTCGCTGGGGACCCCGGATTTGCGCCGCAACCCGAAGGGACGGGGCCATTTTTCCCCATCTCGTTGTCGCTCGTTGCTAACAGACGTCCAGTCTGCGTCGTTCCTCGCTCCTAGAGCTGAGAAGAAATGGCTCCCGTCGCTGTCCGCCTGTATATGTCGGTACACCCTATTGACCCACCCTTCTCTGCTATTCTCAAGTCGTCAGGTCCGTCGACAGTCTGTTATCGACTCCCGCCCCGGCGGATAAGTTGATAACAAACCCTAGCTTTGCAAGAGGAGTGACGTGCCCAGCCGCAAAGAAATTGAGTGGTCGCAACTGAGAGTGGGTTCACTGGTTCTGGCCGCTCTTGCCGCCCTTATCGGCCTGGTTTTTCTCATGTCCGGTTCCACCGGCGGCCTTTTCGCCCAGAAGATTACCCTCCGCTGCTACTTCAAAAATGCTTCCGGCCTCAAAGAGGGCGCTCCCGTCAGCCTCGATGGCGTTACCATTGGGAACGTCCGCAGCATCCGCGTCGTGCCCGCGCGCAATCCCTTCCCGGTTGAAGTCATCATGGAAGTGGGGGGCAAGCTCAGGAGCGGCCTGCACACTGACTCCACCGCCGTCGTCACCCAGGCGGGCGTTCTCGGAGACAGCTTCGTCGACATCGATTCCACGCGCGCCAGCGGACCCGCCCCCGGCAACGACGCCGAGTTGTCCGCGGCCGGCTCGCCCACCCTTCAGGACGTCATCGAGGCCAGCCAGAACTCGCTTCAGAATCTGCGGGGCACCATTGGCAAGATCGACAAGACGCTTGACCTTATCAACTCAGGCCACGGCACACTGGGCCGTCTTCTCAACGATCCCAAGTTCGCCGACCACTTTGAGGCCGTCGCCGTCAATCTCGAAACCATGACCAAGGCCATGTCCAGCGGCCAGGGCACCATGGGCAAGCTCATTAACGACGATACCCTCTACAACCACCTCAACTCCGCCGTCGACAAGCTCGACCAGGTTGCCACCGCGCTCAACGGCAGCAAGGGAACGGCCGGCAAGCTGATCCACGACGACGAACTCTACAACAACCTGAACGCCGCGGTTAAAAACACCAACGAGATGGTTGCCCAGATCAACCAAGGCAACGGCGCCATGGGCAAGCTCATCCACGACCAGGCATTTGCTCAGAAGCTCGACGACACCGTCACCCACCTCGACGGAATCCTGAAGAGCGTCGACGCCGGCGAAGGCACCATGGGCCAGCTCGTCAAGGATCGCAGCACCGTCGACGACCTGAACCAGACGCTGACCTCAGCCACCGACCTTCTCAAGGCCGTCCGTTCCGATCCGAAGAAATATCTGGTCATACGGCTGAAGCTGTTTTAAACCACCCTTCCTTCGGAAAAGTGTGATAATCGTCGGCGAGGTCTCGCCATGCTCCGGCGCGCATCGAGATTCGCGCTTCATCACACCGCTCTTCTTGCGTTACTAGCATTGATTCCTCTCGCAGGCAATTGCCAGACCAGGGACGCTGTGTGCCAGAACGGCGCTGGGAGCTTTTCTGCGACGTCGTCTACTGGCGCAGCCGCTTACGTCGGAACCCGCAAAGTTGAAGGATTCGGCAGCCGCGATTGCGAATTGCTACTGCGCTGGAACCGACAGGAGCTTGTTGCCGTTCCTCACGCGTGGCAACTGGATGTGGACGCGATGGACATCGATCTGGGGCTGGGCGCCCCCGTGCTTGCCCTCCAAATGAAACCGACTGAGGTCGATCGAACCTCGACCTATCAAATCTATTCGCTCAAGCAGCCGCCGCATCTGTTGCGGGAGATTAGCGGAGGCGACGACTACTCGGCTGCGGATACCGAGCTGGACGGTCACGTCGAGATCTGGACTCATGACGCACAGGCAGTGGATGGGTTCGAAGACTTCCCGCTCAGTTCCTTCGATTTTCCTCCCACCGTTGTGTTGCGATTCGAAAAACGCGGGCTTATGGACGCGAGCGCAGAGTTCAGGGCCGAGTTCGACCGTCAGATAGCAGCTGTAAAAGCGCAACTCAATCCGCAACAACTAAGCGCGTTCAAAGCGAGCGATGGCACTCTGGCAGCTACGCCTCCGTCGTCTGTTGAAGAACTCCATAGCTTGATGGCGGCGAAGATCGGGGTACTGGAGATCGTATTCGCCTATCTTTACAGCGGGCGCGAAGACCAGGCATGGCAAACCCTGCGCGACCTTTGGCCCGCTGCCGATTACGACCGGATCCGCGCCGAAATTGCAGCGGCGCGCTCGCGGGGCATCCTGCGTCAGGTTGACGGTGCCGGAACCGAGGAAAAGAGATTAAAAATCAAACACCAGACTGCCATCTACAAGGCTCCTTCTAATCGGTCCAAACCATCGCTCGAACCTGCACCATCGCTGGTCCGCCCCTCTCCGGCAACCGACGGAAGAACGATCATGGCTTCTTCTGGCAATTCCGATGAGGGGCAGGCGTTCATCGCCGATACCGCGCCGGTTCAGATCGATCTCTATATGAAGGGGACCAGCGATGAAGACGAAGCTCCGCTGGAGACGCAGAGAACGGTCCACCTGCTGATTGACGACGCCGGCAAAGTCCATTCAATCAAATTCGACGGGCCGCCCGATCAACGAATCAAGGACTCCATCGCTGGCTGGAGATTCATCCCTGCTCTCAAGAACGGCCATCCCGTAGCTTGCTCCCTCGACCTAAGCCTTTCGTCGCCGAGGTGAACTCAATCCGCGTGCCAACGAGCACTGCATTGCTGAATCACTACACTCCTGGCTCGTTGACTCGCCGACTCGCCGACTCGCTTCCTCTGAATATCTTCCAAAACTCCACGAACGCCTTGATCCGTACCACCTGGAAATAGTCGTTTGCGACCAGAAAGAAAACCAGCGAAACCGCAACCACTACATGCATCGCGCCCGGGCCAAGTTCATCGCTGAAGGGCAAGGGCGCCGCTGAAAACACCATCGCCACCACGGCCAGCGCGATCTTTACAATCCCCATCACCAGGTTGATCTCAACCAGCTTGCCGGTGAACGTCCTTCCCAGCCTGAAAGCTTGTCCAAAGGATGAAAGGGCGGAGCCCCGCTCCTCAAGCAGCGCAATCAGCGGAGCAATCGTGACCGTCCAGTTCACCAGCGCCCACAGCGTAAAGAATCCCAGCGACAGAAAGATCGCCCAGATTGAAAACCCCACCAGGTCCGGTTCGCCCCCGGGGCCAATATTCGCACCGCTCATGTGCGTAACCGCAACCCACTCCATGGAGCGGAACCATCCATAGACAACCAGCAGAAACATCGCCATCCACGCAGTTTGGAGCGCGATCATCGTGCCGGGCCTGAAGCGCAGCCTCGGCTCGATCCGGATCAGCAGCAGGTTGCGCCCCAGCGCCGAAACCACGATCCACGCCACCGCCCACACGGGCAGCAGCCAGCGCGTCACTGCCATCACATGGGGGATGTAGTAGCTCCACGCGCCGGCCACTTGCTGCGCCGCAAGCCAGGGGTTGGTGAAGTCGATCGAGCCGGCCCCTGAAGACTCCAGCGGATATCGGACGAGAATCCCCAGCGCCTGCTGCCAAAGCACCAGCAGGACCGGAATCCCTATCAGCCAGCGCCAGCCCACCTCGATGAGCGTGAGCACCGGCCGCTGCATCACCGCGCCCATGTGCACGACGAGCAGCTGGGTTCCACGCACCGGCGCACCTGCGCGAGCAGTCGGCACTCCAGGCCTCACTTCACGACCAGGTTGACGGCCCGGCCCGGCACCACGATCACTTTGGCAACCGTCTTGCCCGCAATGCGCAACCGGACTTTGGGGTCTACCAGCGCCGCGGCCTCAATCGTCTTCGCATCCGATCCCGCCGGCACCTTTACCACCGAGATCAGCTTGCCGTTGATCTGCACCGGAATCTCGACCTCATCCTCCCTGGCCAGCTCCGGATCGCTCTCGGGCCAGGGATGGCGGAGAATTGAACCCTTGCTACCCAGCTGCTCCCACAGCTCCGCCGCCAGGAACGGCGCAAATGGCGCAAGCATCAACGCCAGGTTGCGCAGCATTAGCTCGACCACCGGCGCTGGAACCTCGCCCGCGCTCAATTGCGCATCGGCCGCCTGCAGCTCGTTCACGTACTCCATGATCGCCGCCACGCACGTGTTGAAGTGCCACCGCCCCTCAAAATCATGCGTGATTTTGGCAATCGTCTGGTGCATCTTGCGCAGCAGCTTCTTTTCCGTATTGCTGCCGCTGGGTGCCCCATCCTTTCCGCGTTCTTTGCGGAAAGGGTGGGAATCCTCAGATACCCCGTGCGCACCAGCGATTCGCCACACTCTCGCCAAAAACCGGCTTACACCGGCCACGCCGTCTTCCTGCCAGTCCAGATCGCGATCGGGCGGCGCGGCAAACAGCGAGTACATGCGCGTGGCATCGGCGCCGTAGCGGGCCACCATGTCGTCGGGAGAAACCACGTTGCCCTTCGACTTCGACATCTTGGCGCCGTCCTTGATGACCATGCCCTGCGTGAACAGCCGCGCCGCAGGCTCATCGTTCGCAATCAGTCTCAGGTCGCGCATCACCTTGGTCCAGAAGCGTGAATAAATCAGGTGCAGAATCGCGTGCTCCACGCCGCCAATGTACTGGTCGATCGGAAACCAATACTCCGCACGCTCTCGTCCAAAGGGAGCAGAAGAATTCTTCGCGTCGATGTAGCGATAGAAGTACCAGCTCGAGTCCACGAACGTGTCCATCGTGTCGGTCTCGCGCCGTGCTGCGCCTCCACATTTTGGACAAGTTGTGTGCACAAACTCGGGCACGCGCCCCAGCGGCGAGCCGCCCTGCTGCGTGATTTCGATCTTCTCGGGCAGCAGCACCGGCAGCTGGTCGTCGGGAACCGGAACCAGCCCGTCGCGCTCGCAGTTAATCATCGGAATCGGCGTGCCCCAGTACCGCTGCCGGCTCACGCCCCAATCCTTGAGGCGGAAGATGACCTTGGCCTCCCCAAAGGCGCTGCGCGCTGCCACCTCTTGGAGTTGTCTTTGGGCCTGCGCACATGTCAACCCGTCATACTCGCCCGAGTTCACCAGCACGCCGTCTTCTGATATAAACGGGAGCTGATCCGCACCCTCAATTGCCGGATCAGCCGGCGCAATCACTCGCCTAATCGGGATACCGTACTTGGTCGCAAACTCGAAATCGCGCTCGTCGTGCCCCGGCACGCTCATGATTGCGCCGGTGCCGTAATCCATCAGCACGTAGTTCGCCACCCAGATGGGCACGCGCTCGCCGTTGTAGGGATTGATGGCGAAGTGTCCAGTATCCACGCCGTGCTTTTCGATCGCGCCAATGTCGCCGGACTCGCGCGCCTTCTTCTGCTCTTCGATGAGCCGGTCGACCTGCGCCTTCAACTCGGGATTGTCCGCCGTCAACAGCGCCACTACTCGATGCTCCGGCGCAAGCTGCACACTGGTCGCGCCAAAGATCGTGTCCACTCGCGTAGTAAACACGCGAATGCGCTGCTTTTCTGACCCCTGATCCCTGATCCCTGATCCCTCGTCGACTTTTTCCTGCAGGAAAAAGTCAACCTCCGTCCCCTCGCTGCGCCCGATCCAGTTGCGCTGCATGGTGCGCACTTTTTCCGGCCAGCCGTCGAGCTTGTCGAGCCCGTCCAGCAGCTCCTGCGCGTATGCGGTGATGCGGAAGAACCACTGCTCCAGATCGCGCAACTCAACCTTGGTGTCCTCATGCCGCCAGCAGCAGCCATTCACCACCTGCTCATTGGCAAGAACCGTGGCGCACTCCGGGCACCAGTTCACCTTGCTCTTCCTGCGGTAGACCAGGCCCTTCTCATACATGCGCAAAAAGAACCACTGGTTCCAGCGGTAGTAGTCGGGCAGGCAGGTGGTGACCTCGGTCGCCCAGTCGTAGGCGTAGCCCAGGCGCAGCATCTGCCTCTTCATTGCGGCGACGTTGGCGAGCGTCCACTCGCGCGGAGGCGTGTTATTTTTGAGTGCTGCGTTCTCGGCGGGCAGCCCGAAGGCATCCCATCCCATGGGGTGCAGAACGTTGTAGCCGCGCATCCACATGTGGCGGGCCAGCGCATCACCGATGGCGTAGTTACGCACGTGGCCCATATGGAGCTGCCCGCTCGGGTAGGGCAGCATCTCAAGCACGTAATACTTGGGCTTGCCGCTATCGGCGGCCTCCGCCGCGTAGAGCGCGGGGGCGGCCGCCCAGCGCTCCTGCCATTTTTGTTCGATTACTGCAGGTTCGTAGCGCAGTTCTTTCTCGTCAGCCATAAGCTCTTAGTTTAAATGGATCGGATCATCGTCGCGCAGGCAGCAAGGGCTTCAGCCAGCCAGGAACAGGATGGTATAGCTGAATCGGACCTCCAGACTCCCTGATTGCCACCAGCCTGTGCGGCGCGCGCATATCGCTGTTGTCGTAAACGCGGATGTTTGAGAGTTCAACCAGCGCACGCCGCAGATTCTCCATGACACGCTGATAGCGGCTCGCGAGTTTCTCACGCGGTACATCGTGTCCGCCCTTCGCCACCCGGATCGAGACCCGTTCATCGGATGCCGCAGGGCTGTCGATACCGACAAAGAAGAGCACTACTGTGTATCCGCGGCGCTCCGCATCTTTCAAAAACTCGAGCTTATCGCCAACTGGATCGGAGAATACCGTCTCAAAGATGAAGCTCTCGCCGCTGTCAACCAGCAGCCGGCGAATGGCGTCTGCCGCTTCCGCGGCACGATAAGCGTCGATCTGCAATCGATTCGCAAGCTCATCCGCATTGACGAAGCGAAGGCCTGAAGGCTCCAGGTGCGAGCGATATAAGGTCGTCTTCCCTGCACCATTCGGGCCGGCAATCGCAATTACGATCGGTCTGCGCTCGAGAATTCCCGTCATGCGCCCGCAGCTTTTGCGAGCCTCACTTCAGCCCGGCCTCGCGCGCGGGAATTGGTCGCAGCATGTTCATCGATCTTGCTCTCGATGAATCGCCGATTCACAAACCTACCTGTCGTTCGCCGGCCATCTGCTTCGATTCGCACGAGCAAGCCTTTGCGCGTCGGGTGCGGCTCAAAGTGCGGATACGGCTCACTTTCCAGATAGGCCTTAAGCCGCGCTCTCCCTTCGGGTTTGTCGATCGACTCGACGAGCTCCGTTAATGAATGCTGTGGCGTGTCGGCGCGGAGGATACGCAGCTCGCGGCCGCCAAGCAAATCCTCCAGGGAGCGCCCCAGCTTCGCCCAAAACTCCACCTGCCCGGCAATCGACCGTTCCTGGGATTCGCCGGCGATCCGGGCTTCGAGGACGAGTGCATCCGAAAGTTTCACTGGCTGGCTCATGGCTAAATGGTAGCAAAATGCTACCTGCCAGGCAAGGGACGCGCGTCACTTCACCAGGCTCTTCAGCACTCGCACATTCCGCTCCTCGTCGCCTGGCTCGTCCACCGGCGTCTCGGCCACAAATGCGCAATGGTCGAAGCGCGGATCGTTCAAAATCCATCGGAACGGCTCCAGCCCCATCGTTCCCTCGCCGATATGCTCATGCCGGTCAAGCTTCGATCCGCGTGCAGCCTTGGCGTCGTTGCAGTGCCACACGCGCACCGCGTCAAAGGTCACGGTGGCTGCAACCTTGTTCATGGTGTCGGCATAACCCTCACTGCTCACAAGGTCGTACCCGGCCACGTGGGTGTGGCAGGTGTCGAGGCACACATCCACCGGCGCATGGCTGCGCAACCGCTCCACCAGCTCGGCCACTTGCTCAAAGCTGCCGCCCAGGCTGAACTCTGCACCAGCTGTATTTTCGATAAGAATGCTGAACGCTATTCCCTGCCACGGCAGCCCGTCGATCGACCGCTGGATCGACTCAGCCGCGAGCTTCAACCCCTCCTCGCGCGTGAGCCCCTTCCAAGACCCCGGATGCAGAACGAGATACTCTGCGCCCAGCGCCAGCGCCCGCTCAATCTCGCCGCGAAACGCGCCAACGCTCTTCTCGCGCACCTCGTCGCTCTGACTGCACACATTCACCAGGTAGCTTGTGTGGATCACCAGCGGCCCCACGTCGAGCTTCGCACGCAACTCACGCATTCGTTCCGCTTGTTTCGGATCGACTTTGGGTGCCCGCCACATGCGCGGACTCGAAGAAAAAATCTGAAAGGTGTTCGCGCCGATCTCTTTCGCGCGCTCGACAGCGTTCGACGCTCCGCCCGCCGTGCCCAGGTGCACTCCGATTCGCTTGGCCATGCCCCAAGTTTACCGAACGGCCTGCCGCCGGCTAGGTCTCGCTGTCCACAGCCACGGTTCCCGGACACATCCGCGCGCCCTTTCTGCGGTATGATTGGTGCACTTTCGAAGCCCAGAGATAATCCATGAGAGCTGTTGGCACCGTATTAAAGGCTACCGTCTTCGCCTTATCGATTGTTGTCCTGTGGATTGCGGTAGCGATTGTCCTCTGGTGGGCATACGATTTCAGCGCCTTCATCAAGGGCGGCGCCTATACGCGGCAATCCGCAGAAATTTGGGTCGGTGAGTTCGCTGCAATTGTGTCGATACTCATTGGGATCGTCTGGGGTACGACGTTAATTCGCGATCGATCATCCGACGTTTCGATTCTCATGGCGGCGTGGAAAGCGCTGTGGCGGACCGCTTTGGTGCTGTTCCTCTACGCGGCCGTCATCATGGCCCGGCGATATTCGTGGCTACAAGGCAGGGGTGAGGACGACTGGTCAATGTTCTTTGGCCGAGTCAATGCGGTGTTCTTTTCCGAGGTGGGACCTTTGTCGTATTTCATTGAGGTATTTCCCGCAGCCTCTCTTATTTCGGCTGTGCTCTACTCTGCGCAAGTTGCATGCATTCGGAAGCTCGGCGAATCCTCTCGACTTTCGAGGTGAGCCTCTTGAGCAGTTGGTTTCCCCGTCCTAAATGCGTCTTCCGCCTTTGGGGTCAAGGAGCACCACCCTCGCGGTCCCCGCCGACTTGCTGACCCGCTGACTCGCTGACTTGCTGCGTCACAGATACTTCCCGAACGCCTCAATCTGCTTAGCCTGGTACTCCCTCCGGTGCACCGGTGACGACAGCACCGTCGACGTCGAAGTCGCCCCCAGCGTCGACAACTTGTCGATCAGCGCTTCCATGTGCCGTATCGACACCACGTCGGCCTCAATCACAAACGACTCCGCGCCGGTGATGCGATGGCAGCGGCTGATCTCATGCAGTTCCTTGATGGCCGCGACGCTGCGGCTGACTTCAAGGTCGCCGCCACGAATGGTGAGCCGCACCAGCACGCGGATGGGCACACCCAGCTTGGCCATATCCACCACAGCGTGATAGCCCGTGATCACACCCGCGTCCTGCAGCCGGCGCACCCGCTCGGCCACCGCCGGAGTCGAGAGCCCCACCTTTCTGCCCAGCTCCGCATAGGGCATGCGAGCATCCCGCTGCAGGTGCTCGAGAATCTTCCACGCAATCACGTCCAGTTGTACTTCGCTGGGAACTGTTCTATGGGCCATACTCAATCATTCCTTAAGCTATCTGGCTCTCAAGCCTAATCCTTTTAAGCCTTCAGCGCCACAATTCTTTCAAACTGCCTTCTCTGTGCCGTTTGGCCGTCCTATTCTTTTCTCGATCGCCAATTACGGCGATTCCAAAGTAGGCGTATTCAGCGCAAATCGCGTTAGGTTGCCGACTCCCTGATAGTCCCACCCCAGCGACGAAGACCTGTCGCTCGGGACCCGGGGTCGCGGCAACTTTGAAGCCGAGGCTTTTGGATACAGCGACTCTGGAATCGCGATGGTCGTGCCTCAGTGCCCCTTCCCCCATTTTTTAAGGCGCTCCGGCACAGGAGGCATTGGCATGAGCGCTTCCCTGCGCGCCGTCACGGCGCCTTCGCCCGCCGCATTAGAGCACCCCGCACCCACCACTGACTTTCTTCCCCTCAAGGGCACTGATCACGTGGAGTTTTACGTGGGAAACGCGCGCCAGGCCGCGTACTTCTATCGCGCCGCCTTCGGCATGTCGCTGGTGGCCTACTGTGGCCCTGAAACCAGCCAGCGCGACCGCGCCTCCTACGTCGTTCAGCAGGGCAAGGTGCGCTTTGTGCTCACCACGCCGCTGCGCAGTTCGCACCTGATCGCCAAACACGTCCATCTCCACGGCGACCACGTCCACTCCATCGCTCTCTGGGTCGACGACGCCCGCCAAGCCTGGCTCGAGACCACGCGCCGCGGCGCGGTGAGTGTTGCCGAGCCTTATGAAATCAGCGACCAGCACGGCCGCGCCGTGATCGCCTCGATCGCCGCCTACGGCGACACCATCCACACTTTCATCGAACGCGGCGACTACTCCGGCCCGTTTCTGCCCGGCTACCGCGCCGTCTTCGCCGATCCCGTCGCGCGTCCCGTCGGCCTGCTTCACATTGACCACATGGTGGGCAACGTGGGCTGGAACCAGATGAACGAATGGGCCGACTTCTACGCGCGAGTGATGGGGTTCTCGCTCTACCAGCACTTCGACGACAAGGACATCTCCACCGAGTATTCGGCGCTGATGTCCAAGGTCATGGCCAACGGCAACGGCTACGTCAAGTTCCCCATCAACGAGCCGGCCGAAGGCAAAAAGAAATCGCAGATTGAGGAGTTCCTCGACTTCTTCCCCGGCCCTGGCGTGCAACATATCGCTCTGGCCACGCACGACATTCTCTGCACCGTAAGCAAGCTGCGCGAGCAGGGCATCGAATTTCTGCGCGTGCCGCACACCTACTACAGCGACCTGCAGCAGAGAGTGGGCATAATCGACGAACCGCTCGACAAGCTTGAAGAGCTCGGCATCCTCGTCGATCGCGACGACGAGGGCTACATGCTGCAGATCTTCACGCGGCCCGTTGAAGACCGCCCCACGCTGTTTTACGAAATCATCCAGCGAAAGGGCAGCCGCAGCTTCGGCAAAGGCAACTTCAAGGCGCTGTTTGAAGCCATCGAGCGCGAACAGCGACTCCGCGGCAATCTGTAGAGTCTGTAATTAGCTTTCGCGCGCGCAGGCGTTGCGAACGAAAATCGCGCCAGACGAGGCGGAGGACGAAGACTTTGGTGACTCCAAGGCGAGGACGACAACAAAGTATGGCGCGATTTGCGACGCAACCCGAAGGGCTGGGGCCTATTTTCCCCATCTCTTTGTCGCTCGTCGCTAACAGACACCCGGTATGCGTCGCTCCTCGCTTCGCGATCTGGGAAAAATTGGCTCCCAGCGCCGCACGCGCCAAAGCTAATGACAGACTCTAGAGCAGGAAGGCACAATGCAAACCGCCGCTCTCTCGGCCGCCGCGCCCTACATCATCGAGCAGGATTACTCTTCCTACACGCCTGAGCAGCATGCGGTGTGGGCCGAGCTGGTTTGCCGCGCCCTGCCCGAGCTTGAAAAGCACGCCGCGCGCGAATACCTCGAAGGCTTTGAGATTATCGGCCTCGAGCGCGACCGGCTGCCAAACCTTGCCGCCATCAGCGCACGCCTTGGCCCGCGCACCGGCTGGAGCTCGACGCCCGTCAGCGGATTTCTTCCCGCGCCCGCATTCTTTGAGATGCTCGCAATGCGCGCGTTCCCCACCACCACCTGGCTGCGCAGCCGCGAATCGCTCGAATACACTCCCGAACCCGACATCTTTCATGATGTCTTCGGCCACGTGCCTATGCACGCGCACAAGGTCTTCGGCGACTTTCTCGAGCACTACGGACGCGTCTGTGCCGCAAAAGAAGACGCCGCCGCGATTGAGAAGCTCGGCCGCCTCTTCTGGTACACCGTCGAGTTCGGCGTCATCCGCCAGAACGGCGAAATCAAGGTCTACGGCAGCGGCCTCATCAGCTCGCACGGCGAGTGCATGAACGTGTGCGCGGGCAACTGCGCCATTCACGACTTCAATCTCGACGAGGTGCTTTCGACGCCCGTCAAAGTGGACGAGCTGCACAAGCTGCTCTTCGCCGTCACAAGCTTCGACCAGATCTACGACGCCATGCACGAGGCCGAACGCCGCGCCATGCAGGGCCGCCTGTGAGAGGTACAACCATGACCATGGAATCCGCCTGGCAATCCGGTTTCGGCAACGAGTTTGCCACTGAAGCAGTTGCGGGAGCGCTACCCGAGGGCCAGAACGCGCCGCAGCTTCATCCGCTCGGCCTCTACACTGAGCAGTTCAGCGGCACGCCCTTCACCGCGCCACGCGCCGTCAACCGCCGCACCTGGACCTATCGCATCCGCCCCTCGGTCACACATCGTCCTTACGAAGAAGCTCCGCTCGGCCTCATTCGCAGCGGCCCATTCAACGAAACACCCACCACTCCCAATCAGCTTCGCTGGGATCCGCTGCCACTGCCCGAGAAAGAAACCGATTTCATCGACGGCATCATCACCCTCGGCGGCAACGGCGATCCCGCCATGCAAACCGGCGTCGCGATTCACCTCTACGGCATCAACGCCTCAATGCACGACCGCTTCTTTTCGAACGCCGACGGCGAAATGCTTATCGTTCCGCAGATGGGCACGCTGCGCTTTTCCACCGAGCTGGGCATTCTCGAAGTCGCGCCGGGCGAAATCTGCGTCATTCCGCGCGGCGTCAAATTCCGCGTCGAGCTCGCCGAACAGCAGGCTCGCGGCTACATCTGCGAGAACTACGGCCCATTCTTCCGCCTGCCTGAGCTCGGCCCTATTGGCGCCAACGGCCTGGCCAATGCGCGCGACTTTAAGACTCCCGTCGCCGCCTTCGAGGATCGCGACGGCGAGTTCCACATCTTCACCAAGTTCCTCGGCCGAATGTGGCGCGCGTTCATCGATCACTCGCCCCTCGATGTCGTCGCCTGGCACGGAAACTTCGCGCCGTATAAATACGATCTCTCGCTCTTCAACTGCATCAACACCGTCTCCTTCGACCATCCCGACCCATCGATTTACACCGTGCTCAGCGCACCTTCCAATGTTCCCGGCACCGCCAACTGCGACTTTGCCATATTTCCTCCGCGCTGGATGGTCGCCGAGCACAGCTTCCGCCCGCCTTGGTTCCATCGCAATCTAATGAACGAGTTCATGGGCCTGGTCTTCGGCGCCTACGACGCCAAGGCCGAAGGCTTTCTGCCCGGCGGCGCAAGCCTGCACAACTGCATGGCCGGCCACGGACCCGACGCCGAGACCTTCGAGCGCGCCTCGGCCGCCGAGCTCAAGCCGCAGTACCTCGGCAACACGCTGGCCTTCATGTTTGAGACCCAGCTCGCCATCCGCCCCACTGAATTCGCCATGAACACGCGCATCCTGCAGCACGAGTACTATGAATGCTGGCAGGGATTGAAGAAGCATTTCGCGACGGCCGAAACGAACCCCGAACTCGCCCGCCGATGAATGCTGCCCACCAGGAGACTCTTTGATGGCTGTGACGAGTTGGATCGAATCGGCAAACGATCCTGCTTCCGATTTCCCCATCCAGAATCTTCCCTACGGTGTCTTTCTCCACGCTGGCCGACAGCGCATCGGCGTCGCTATCGGCGACCGGATTCTCGACCTCCACGCCTGCGCTCACGCCGGCCTGCTCGCGAATCCAGCCTCAGATATCCCCGCGGCCTGCAGCGCCGAGTGGCTCAATCCGCTCATGGCTCTCGGCCCATCGGCGTGGGCCGAACTTCGCAACCAACTCACCGTTCTTCTCAGCTCCGAAGTCGGCGCGTCAGCCCGCGAGCGCCTCGCTCCCTGCCTCGTCCCCATGCGCGACGCCCAGATGCAGCTCCCCGCGCAGATTGGGGACTACACTGACTTCTACGCCTCCATCCACCACGCCCGACGCGTCGGCGCGCTATTCCGCCCCGACAATCCCCTGCTCCCCAACTACAAGCACATCCCCATCGCGTATCACGGGCGCAGCTCGTCCATTGTTGCGAGCGGAACCGAAATCCGCCGCCCCCACGGCCAAACCAGATCTGCTACCGGGAGTCCAGACTTCGGCCCGTCGCGCTCGCTCGATTACGAAGTTGAAGCCGGCATCTTCATCGGCCCCGGCAATCCGCTCGGCCAGCCCGTCCCCATCGCAGAGGCAGAACAGCACATATTCGGCCTCTGCCTCGTCAACGACTGGTCTGCCCGCGACATCCAGACCTGGGAGTACCAACCTCTCGGCCCGTTCCTCGCCAAGAGCTTCGCCACCACGGTCTCCTGCTGGGTCGTCCCGCTCGCGGCCGTGGTCCCTTTCCGTGCACCCATCCCGGAGCGTGAGCCCGGCGATCCCGATGCGCTCCCTTATCTGCGTCCGCCTTCCGCGCAATGCGGGGCCATCGATCTCACCCTTGAGGCTTATCTCCAGTCGCGGCTCATGCGCTCCACCGGCGTGCCCTCGATGCAATTGAGCGCGGCCAGCCTGCGCCATCTCTACTGGACGCCCGCGCAGATGCTCGCTCACCACACCAGTAATGGCTGCAACCTGCGCCCCGGCGACCTGCTGGCAACCGGCACCGTCTCCGGTTCTGAAGTTGGCTCAGAAGGATGCCTGCTCGAAAAGCGCCACACCTCGGAGCCCTTCTCTTTGCCGAGCGGCGAGTTGCGCACTTTCCTCGACGATGGCGACCGCATCACCCTTCGAGGCTACTGCCACCAGCCCGGCCTGCCCCGCATCGGCTTCGGCGAGTGCACGGGAACCGTCGTCGCCGCCGCCGGCCCATCGCAGGTGTGACACGAGTGTTTTGATTTGGACCTTGCGCTGCAAGGCACACGAAGAGCGCAGGCGGCGCTAACGCGCCGAGTAATCGCGCAATCTGTGAGAAACGCGCTCCGCTAGAGGTTAAAGTCCACGTTGATGGTGGTCTGTACCTCTGTTGGCTGATGGTTGAGCAGGTACGGCTTATACTCCCAGTTCCGTACGGCGTCGAGAGCAGCCTGCCGCAACATGACCGGCCCGCTGATCACCTGTAGATTCTCCACCTTCCCGTTCTTCGAAATTGTCGCCGACAGCACTACCGTACCCGATACGCGGGCTGTCTTGGCGATGGACGGATACTGGGGTGGGATCTTGCGGATCAGCATGCCGCCTGCAACGCCCGCCGATACGGTCAACATGTTGGGCTTCACGTTTAACCTGGACTGGCCTTTGAAGGCGGCGCCAATCGCGCCGCTGTCGCTCGTTGCTTCCATACCTACAACGCCAAATCCAGCCGGAGGCGGCGCTTCTACCGGGGCCGGTTGATGTACGCCCTGCGGCAACTGCGAACCCGCGGTCAATTGCTGGTTCATCATGTCGGGCGACACCGGAGCTTGATTGGTTTCGTCATCGGAGTCAGAAGCCTGCTGCGTCGCGGCCTCCGGCTTCTGTTGGGTTACGGTCGCCGGCATCGTTGCGCTCGCTGGTCCCGCCGGCGACGGTTTCAGCGCGCTCTCGCCCTTCTCAATGCCAAGGGCCTTTGTTGGCGATGCAGCGGCAGGAGGCTGGCTGATGCTCTTTCCGCGCATGACAACGGGAATTGCGATGGCGAACACAAGTGCGAGTGCACCCACGGATACAGCCCCAATCAGGCCCCACCTCGGCTTTCTCTCCTCGCCGGATTCCGTTCTCCCCTTTTCCTTGAAACCGGATCGGAACACCTCAATAAGCTCTTGTTCAACCCCCTTGGCTGGGGCGGACGGCGGCTCCTCGCGCACCGTGGCAGCGCTCTGACCCTGCGGGTAAGGTGACCATTGTTGCGCCGCTTCGACGGGTTCTTGCCGGCGCGCCGGAGCCAGATCGGAGTTCACCTCATTCAGCCGCTTCAGAAATGCGTCCAATTCCGATTCCTGCTCTGACGGCGTCCGTGAGGGCAAGACTCTGACTTTTTCCGCGCTCCGCTGCGCCGGCATCATCGTTACTGAGCCTGGAACGCGCTCCTTTACGGCAGACACATCGCCTCGTGCTCCGTATCCCATTGAATCCGCAGGCAGACGGGTCGAAGAAGATTCTCCATCCCAATCGCTAAAGTCCTCGGGAAGCGTATCCGGCAACGGTTCCGGCGTTAATCGCTTAGTTTGTGCCATTGGCCATCTTCTCCTCTCTCGTAAACCGCGCCCTTGTAAAAACGCCTCTCGCGCTCGATCTCATGCACGGATTTGGTGAACTCGCCTTGCGTTAATTCGCGTTCCGCGCCTGTGTCAGCAAAATAATCCGGCGCTGTAACTGGTGTCGATGGCACCTTTGTGGAGGTAGTACTCTTAGAAGCAACTCCGGGAGATCTTTCAACTACCAATGTCACTGAGGCTTGGGCCTCCTCAAACCACTCTGTATCCTCCGGAGTAAAACTGACCGAGAGCGAATACTGTCCCGGCGCCAGTACGCAGCCTGCGGCGGGACTGTAGACAAAGGTTCCGGGCACTGACGCCACGGCGTTCAACTGATCGGTGCCAAGTTGGGTTCCGTATGGAATCGGAGCCGGATCCCGCCAGGTGATCGTAGTTGGCGCTATCTCGCTTACTTCAAGCTGGACCGTAGCCTCCACTACCGTGAAATTGAAGGCGTCTGCCGGAGTGAAGATCGCCGAGAGTGTGTGCATCCCCGGCGGCAGTACTTCGCCGCGACGGGGGGTATACGTGAAGGTTCCCGGCACCGATGCCGTAGCGTTCAGCTGAACCCTGCTCAGCGCGGCGCCGTGGCGGATTCGCTCCGGCGTCGGCCACGTTACCGACGGCGTCGACTTGGCGACAGTCAGCGTGACCGCCGACGATGTTGGCAGGTACCTGGTTGATGCCTCTGGCGTGTACGTCACGGAGAGCGTGTGCTCTCCCACCGCCAGCAGGGCGCCCAGGCCGGGATTGTAGGTCAAAGTCCCCGGCGCATTCACCTTCGCACTCAGCTGGATGCCGCTCAGGCGAACTCCATAGGTGATGGCATCGGGCGTCTCCCAGCCGATCTCCGGAGTTGCGCTCACCACGGTAACTTCGACCGCGGACTCCGCTTCCGTGTAATTTCTGCCGTCGTCCGGTGTGAAAGTTACGGTCAGCGTGTGCCGGCCCTCGGCGAGCTTCTCGCCAGCCTCGGGAGTGTAAACGAATGTCCCCGGTACGGTAGACACGGCATTGAGCTCGGCTTCGCTCAGCGCGCACCCTGACAACATCACATCAGGCTCGCGCCATACGATCGTTGGCTCTGCTTTCAGGACCAGGATCGGAACCTCGGTTTGCACCGCCGAGCCGTCGCTCGCCTGCGCCGGGGTGAAGGTCACCCAAATTGAGTGTGTACCCGCTGACAATACATACCCCGGCGATGGGGTATATACGAACTTGCCCGGGACCAATGCCTTCGCATTCAGTTGGTCTTCTCCCAGCGCCGTGCCGTAAACGATCGGATCGGGCTTGTCCCACTGCACCGGCGCAAACTGCAGGGCAGTTGCTGACGCCGGATTGAGCAGGTCCAGGGGGTTATCAGCCATAGCCTTTTTCTCCGTTTGTGTTTTGCGACTTCTGAAACTCAACACCCTCTTCTTCTCTTCAGGAACCGGCCGGCCGGTGACCGAGCTGGCCATCTCCAGCATCATGCGTGACATTGCCGAAGCCGATTGCGTAATTCCGGACGCCCGGTTCTGAATTTCGCGCGTGGCAGCATAATCGTCGGGGAGCTTCCATCGCACAGGTCGCTCAATAGCCTTATCGATCACCTCCTCGGTCATGCCCGGAGAACCCGGCTGATACCGGTTGATGATGACCTCAAGGTTCGGACTATCCCCGCTGAAGAACCGTGAAATTACACGGTTCGAGTTGCGCAGTTCCGAGATGCCCGCCTGCGTGACCAGAAAGATGGCGCTGGCCTCTTTGAACAGGCTTGTCTCCATCAAATCGAGCCTCGATCCGACATCGACTACGACATTGTCGAATTCCCGCCGCGCAACAGCGATCAGCCCGTCGATTGTCTCCCGGGTGGCCTCGACCTCGGGAACCTTGCTGGGAGCCGCAAGCACCGAAACTCCAGAATGATGCTTGACCAGGAGCTGGCGCAGGTTGCTCGCCTCCAGCCGTTCCGCGTTCCTCAGGGCGTCGTCGGTTGAGAATTCTGCAGCAATCCCCAGATTCAAGGCTGCATCCCCCATAGGAAGCGCGAGATCGATCAACAAGCTGCTTTCGCTCGTATCCTGGGCCAGGGCGATGGAAAAACTGCACGCAATCGTCGTTACCCCCGACCCGCCCTTTGCACCCAGAAAGACCAGCAACCTGCCAAGCTGCTTCTGCGGGGTGCGCGCCTGGAGATGATGAGCGGCGGCTGCCCGCTCCAGAGCCTCCGCTATCGTGTCTTCGTCGTACGGCGCCGTCAGATACTCCCGGGCGCCGGCTCGCATCGAGCGAACCACCAGGTTCGGATTCGGCGTCTCCGAGTAGACCATCACCGTCGCCGCATTATTCACGCTGATACTGTCGACCAGGTCGAGGGCGAACTCCGTGTCGCTGTCGAGGTCGATGATGATGACGTCGAAAACCTGCTCCAGCAGTCTGGGCGCATCATTGATCGATGTGGGATAGGAAGAAAACTCCCGCACATTCGCCCCCGGATATTTGGCGAGGGCGTTGGACAAAGCCCAGCGTTGTCTCTCTTTGGGGCCAATTACCGCGATCGACAGGCTGCCGCCTCCGAGCGAATCGGCGCTCTCTGTGCTTCGATTTGGAGAAAAGTTCGGTTCCACGGCGTTTTTCCTCGGCGGCTCCATCGTCTGTGCCGATTTGTTTCAATTCGTTCGGCTGGACGGGAATCAGGGTCCATCGACTCTTCCGCGTCAACTTGCCTGCGCGGAACAACTACCCAGATCCAGGAATCCCAAGGCGTCAAAAACGTCCATCCGTCCCTTCCTTCCATCGATTCGGCGGACACAAAATCAAGCGGAGACACAAACACACAGCCGTGTGCCGCGGCGGCGTCAAGCAACTCCTGGCGTTGAGGGTTGCTTTGTTTTATGGTTATAGCGTCGATTTAAGGTAATGTAAACCAATGTAATGGACATGTAAGTTACTAAAGTGTGGTCTACGGTCATTGAGACGTCGCATTTCCCGTCACGACGACTTAACCACAGCTGCTTAGGAACCACTTTTTCCACCGCCGATTCGTGAAGCCAGCCGAATGTCTTTCGTCGTACGATTGCGCTATGCGCCGCCCGAACGCATCACACAAAGAGGCGAAAATATCACTAAAACGCCCCAAGACCACTAGAACGCCCCAAGAATGGCAGTAAACCTGACTCTCGACAACCACTTGCGGTCGTCCCTCGACCCCGCATCTTCGCGCGCCAGATGCAATCGCACCGCCATCGAGTCGCTCCTTGCCGGCCTTCGCTCCACTGAAGACACTATCCGCCAGGGCGGCGGAGCAAAGGCAGCCGAGGCCCAGCACTCCAAGGGCCGCCTCACCGTCCGCGAGCGCCTTAGCCTCCTCCTTGACAAGGACTCGTCTTTCCTCGAACTCGGCTTGTGGGCCGCGCACGGCATGTACGCCGATTACGGCGGCGCGCCCGCCGCAGGCGTGGTCACCGGCATCGGCCGCGTCTCCGGCCGACTGTCGATGATCATCGCCAACGATGCCACCGTCAAAGCCGGCGCGTTCTTCCCCATGACCGCCAAGAAAGTCCTCCGCGCCCAGACCATCGCCACCGAAAACCGCATACCGACGCTCTATCTCGTCGACTCCGCCGGCGTCTTTCTGCCCCTCCAGGAAGACGTCTTCCCCGACACCGACGACTTCGGCCGCATATTTCGCAACAACGCCGTCATGAGCGCCATGGGCATTCCCCAGATCACCGCCATCATGGGGATGTGCGTGGCCGGCGGCGCGTATCTGCCCGTGATGACCGACACCGTTCTCATGACCGAAGGCTCAGGCCTCTTTCTTGCCGGCCCATCGCTGGTGCAGGCCGCCATCGGCCAGAAGACCGGCGCCGAAGAACTCGGCGGTGCAGCCATGCACGCTGAAATCTCCGGCACCGTCGACTTCAAGGAGCCCAACGACCACCTCTGCCTCGCGCGTCTCCGCTCTCTGGTTGAAAAAATGGGAGAGCGCGCGCCTGCTCCCAAGCTCTTCCGCCGCCGGGCCTTCGATCCCACATCAGACGGGCCCCGCTACTCCACAGAAGACCTCTACACCCTGCTCGATCCCGCGCCCGGCGCCAGCAACATCTATGACATGCGCGAGGTTATTGCGCGGATCGTCGATCGCAGCGAATTCGACGAATACAAGGCCGGTTTTGGCCGCACCCTTCTCTGTGGATACGCGTGGATCGGCGGCCGCGCCGTTGGCATTGTCGCCAACCAGAAGACCAACCAGATGCAAGCCGTCGCCATGGGCCCCTCGGCCGGCGCATCGCGCATCGAAGTTGGCGGCGTCATCTATACCGAGGGCGCGCAAAAGGCGGCGCGCTTCATCATGGACTGCAACCAGAACCTCATCCCCCTCATCTTCCTGCACGACGTCAACGGCTTCATGGTGGGCAAAGACGCGGAGTGGAGCGGCATCATTCGCGCCGGAGCCAAGATGGTTTCGGCCGTCAGTACCAGCGTCGTTCCCAAGATCGCCGTCATCGTCGGCGGCAGCTTTGGCGCGGGCCATTACGCCATGTGCGGCAAGGCTTACGATCCGCGCTTCCTTTTCGCCTGGCCCACCGCCCGCTACGCAGTGATGAGCGGCGCGTCAGCCGCGGCAACACTCGCCGAGGTTCGCGCCAAACAGCTTGAACGCAATGGGAAGAAGCTCTCCGACTCTGAGAAAGCCGCCATCCACGATCAGATTCGCGCCGACTACGATGCCCAGGCCGATCCGCGCTACGGCGCAGCCCGCCTGTGGATCGACGCCATCATTGACCCGGCAAGGACTCGCGATGTTCTGATCGCAGCACTCGAGACCTGTGCGCTCAATCCTGACGCGCCGAGATTCAACCCAGGAGTTCTGCAAACATAAATCGCACCTCACCCTGACCTGAACCGACTGGGCCTTGGTACTTCCCCGTCAAGGAGCCTGAAATGCAAATCGCACTGGAACAAGAACAAAGCCTTTACCCCTTTGTATTAACCGAAGAGCAGGAACACCTGCGCCGCGAGATTCGCGACTTCTCGGCGCGCGAAATCGCACCCAACGTCTCTGCGTGGGACGAGGCCAGCGAGTTCCCGCTTGCCACCATCAAAAAGCTCGGCGCCATGGGTCTGCTCGGCGTCATCTTCCCGCACGAGTACGGCGGCGCGGGCCTCGGCTACGTTGACTACGTGCTCGCCATCGAAGAACTCTCCGCCGTCGACGGCTCCATCGGCCTGACCGTGGCCGCACACAACTCTCTCGGCACGAATCACATATTTCTCGCCGGCAACGACGAGCAAAAACGCAAGTACATTCCTCCGCTCGCAAGCGGCGAGTGGCTTGCCGCCTGGGGACTCACCGAGCCCGGCTCCGGTTCCGACGCCGGCAACGCCCGCACCACCGCCGTCAAAAAAGGCGCCCGCTACATCCTCAACGGCAACAAGACCTTCATTACCAACGGCCGCTTCGCTGACGTCGTCGTCGTCATCGCCGTCACCGATAAGGACAAGGGCACGCACGGCCTCTCGGCCTTCGTCGTCGAAAAAGACACAAAGGGTTTTCGCGCCGGCAAGAAGGAAAACAAGCTCGGGCTGCGCGCCAGCGACACCAGCGAGCTCATCTTCGAAGACTGCGAAATCCCCGAGCAGAATCTCCTCGGCAAAGAAGGCGAAGGCTTTATCGACGCCATGCGCGTCCTCGACGGCGGCCGCATCTCCATCGCCGCGCTCTCCCTCGGCATCGGCCGCGGCGCGCTCGATGCCGCGCTTAAATATGTCAAGGAGCGCCGCCAGTTCGGCAAGGCAATCGCCGAGTTCCAGGGCATCCAGTGGAAGCTCGCCGACATGGCCACCGAGCTCGATGCCGCACGCCTGCTCACCCAGCGCGCCGCCGTGCTCAAAGATGCCGGCCGCAAAGTTACCCGCGAATCGTCCATGGCCAAGCTCTTCGCAAGTGAGGTGGCCGTAAGCATCTGCGAACAGGCCGTGCAGCTCTTCGGCGGCTACGGCTTCATCAAGGACTACCCGGTAGAAAAGTTCTATCGCGACGTCAAGCTCTGCACCATCGGCGAAGGCACCAGCGAGATTCAGCGAATGGTCATCGCAAGAGAGATACTGAGAGTGCATCCGTCGAGAGGGTGACTGGCCGTCACGGGCAACCGCGCCTGCGGCGCAATAAAGAAAGCTCATGGATCCCAATGTCACCATCATCGAATGCCCCCGCGACGCCTGGCAGGGCCTGCCGCGACCTATCCCGCCAGAGATCAAGGCCACTTATCTCGGCGGCCTCATCGATGCCGGCTTCACCCACATTGACGCCGCCAGCTTCGTCTCTCCCTCCGCTGTTCCGCAGATGGCCGACTCCGAACGAGTGCTCGAGTTGCTCCGACCTCCACAAAACGTCGAAATCATCGGCATCGTCGTGAACCAGAAAGGCGCAGAACGGGCAATCGCCACCGGCACAGTCACCACGCTCGGCTTCCCTTATTCGGTCTCGCGGGAGTTTCTGCGCCGCAATCAGAATCAGACGCCGGAAGAAGCGCTCGATGCGATCAGGATGATTGGCGCGCGCGCGCGCGAGGCCGGGCTGAACACGGTTGCGTACATCTCGATGGCTTTCGGGAATCCTTATAACGAGTCGTGGAGCAGCCGCGCGTTTGAGGAGGCTTATGAACGGCTCATCGATGCGGGCGTGGAGCAGATTTCGCTTGCCGATACAGTCGGACTGGCGCCACCGGAGTGGATCGCGGAAATTGTCGGCGCGATCATCGCTGCACATCGCGGCGTCGAAGTCGGCGTGCACCTGCATGCCCGCCGCGACCAGGCCGCGGCGAAGATCCGCGCCGCATACAATGCCGGCTGCCGCCGCTTCGACTCGGCCATCGGCGGCCTCGGCGGCTGCCCTTTCGCCCAGGACGGCCTTGTCGGCAACATTCCCACTGAAATTCTGGTTGCCACGCTCGCTGACTGCGGCGCTGCGCTCCCCGCACTCGCGCCGCTCGATCAAATCCTCCTGAACAGCAACCGCATTGCCGCCAGTGCGTCAGCGTGATCCTCGAAAAAAATCGCGCCGCACCTGGCTCCGCCTCATCTAAACTCGGCTTGAGGGAAGGCTTTGAACAGTTACGCCACCATTCTTGTTGAAGAATCCGGCCCCCTTCGCACCATCACGCTCAATCGCCCCGCGCGGCGCAACGCCATGACGCCGGAGATGCAGATGGAGCTCACCGAGGCGTTCGAAGAGACCGCTTCGAGTTCCGCGCGCGCCGTCGTCCTAACCGGCGCAGGGGGCGCCTTCTGCTCCGGCCTCGACCTCGCCGTTCTGCGTGAGATGCATAGCGCCTCCGCGGCCGCCCATCGCGCCGACGCCGAGCGCATCGCTCGCCTCTTCCTCGCGCTTCACGATCTGCCCATGCCCACCATCGCCCAGGTTCAGGGCCCGGCCATCGCCGGCGGCTGCGGCCTCGCGCTCATCTGCGACTTCACTTTAGCCGCTGCAAGCGCAACCTTCGGCTTCACCGAGGTCCGCATCGGCTTTGTCCCCGCTATCGTCGCGGCCTTTCTCGCGCTTCAGGTTGGCGAAAAGATTACGCGCGATCTGCTCCTCACCGGCCGCATCGTCACCGCCGATGAAGCTCTCCGGCTGGGTCTCATCACCAGCGTCGTCCCGCAGGACGAACTCGCCGCGCGCGTCACAGCTCTCGCCGGAACGCTAATCGCCAACAGCCCACAATCGCTCACAATCACCAAGCGCCTTCTTAACGAGCGCCACACAGCATTTCTCGACAAGACCATTCTCGCGGCCGTAGACGCCTACACTGAAGCGCGGTCCAGCTCCGACCTTCGCGAAGGCCTCTCTGCATTCTTTGAGAAACGAAAACCCGACTGGAAATAACGCCTGCGCCGCGGCTCGATCAAGCGCATGACGGACTGAATCGCATCGGAGCGCCCGTCCTCAGCTCGACCATCGCGCGCGTCACGCCCTCAGCCAGCTCCACCACTTCAAATCCCGAGGCGGTCAAATCCACCACGCAAAGATCGGTAATCACCCGATGCACCACGCCCTGTCCGGTCAGCGGCAGCGTGCATTCATGCAACAGCTTTGCCGATCCATTCGCTGCCGTGTGTTCCATCAGCGCCACCACGCGGCGCACGCCCGCTACCAGGTCCATCGCTCCGCCCATGCCCTTCACGCGCTTGCCGGGAATCATCCAGTTGGCCAGATCGCCCCGCTCTGAGACCTGCATCGCGCCCAGAATCGCCAAGTCGATGTGTCCGCCGCGAATCATCGCAAATGACTCCGAACTCGAAAATGTCGCCGCGCCCGCGACAAACGTCACTGTCTCCTTGCCTGCGTTAATCAGGTCGGCGTCAATCTCATTCTCGCGCGGAAACGGTCCCATCCCGAGCAGTCCATTCTCCGACTGCAGCGTCACGGTCATCCCCGCCGGAATGTGATTCGCCACCAGCGTGGGAATCCCGATGCCCAGGTTCACATAGAACCCGTCTTCAATCTCCCGCGCGGCCCGCGCCGCCATCTGATTCCGATTCCATGCCATAAATGCAGCCTTCAGCTATCAGCAAACAGCTCGCTCGGCCGAACTCCGATCTCTGTCCCTTAGTCCCTCAGTCCCTAGTCCCTAGTCCCTGCCTTCCCGCGTCGTCCTTTTCTCAATTCGCTTTTCCGGCCGCGGGTTGTGCACAATTCGGTGCACATAGATTCCCGGCGTGTGAATCTCATCGGGATCGAGCGCCCCCGGCTCAACAATCACCTCCGCCTCCGCTACCGTGATCCTGCCGCAGGTAGCCGCATCGGGATTGAAGTTCCGCGCCGTGCGCCGGTAAATCAGGTTTCCATGCGCGTCGGCCTTCCACGCCTTCACCAGCGCCAGATCCGCGCGAATTCCCCGCTCAAGAATGTAGGTGATTCCGTCGAATTCCTTGTGTTCCTTTCCTTCGGCCACCACCGTGCCAATGCCGGTTCGCGTATAAAAGCCCGGAATCCCCGCACCACCCGCGCGCATGCGCTCGGCCAGAGTACCCTGTGGGCAAAACTCAACCTCAAGCTCGCCGTTTAGAAACTGCCGCTCGAACTCCACGTTCTCTCCCACGTAGCTCGAGATCATCTTCTTTACCTGCCGGCTCTCGAGCAGCAGCCCCAAACCCCATCCATCAACGCCCGCGTTGTTGCTGGCAATGGTCAGGTTGCGCGCGCCCGTATCGCGCAGCGCCAGGATCAGCGCCTCGGGGATTCCGCACAAGCCAAAGCCGCCGATCGCCAGCAGCATCCCGTCACGCACCAGCCCGTCCAGCGCCGCGCGCGCATCGGGAAAAAGCTTGTTCAATGCACCTGTCTTTGAGCCTTGGGTGCTCATTCACGCCCGACCTCCCGTGCGCCGAAATCAATATAACGCGCCGCCATCCCTATCTGATATAGCTATCCAAACGGCTCAAATCATTTGCGAAAGGCCTCATGCCACCGCCATCACTTTCCAAGGCACCCCAGCAAACTCCCACGGCCGCCTCGCTCCTCTCTTTCGGCGCAGCAACGCTCGCCCTCCTCACCGGCATCGCCTGGCTCCTCGCCACCAATCACCCCGGCGCAATTTGGGCGCAGGGCTACAACCCCACCGGAACCTGGCAGCTCTCCACGGCCATTGCCGCCTTGCCCATTCTTGTTCTTCTCGGCGCTCTCGCCCTACTGCGCGTCAAGGCGCACATAGCGGCGCTCGCCGGCCTGGTCACGGCGCTCGCCGTCGCCATCGTTATCTTCCACATGCCGGCGCGCCTGGCCTTCACCGCCGCCAGCTACGGCGCCGGCTACGGCGTCTTTCCCATCTGCTGGATCGTCCTTCCCGTCATCTTTCTCTATGACCTCACCGTCCACACCGGCCTCTTCGTCACCCTCCAGGAGAGCCTGGCCAACATCACTCCCGACAGCCGCCTGCAGCTTCTTCTCATCGCCTTCGCTCTCGGCGCATTCTTCGAGGGCACCTGCGGATTCGGCACGCCCGTCGCCGTCTGCGGCGCCATCCTCATCAGCCTCGGCTTTCGCCCGCTTCAGGCCGCCGCACTCACCCTTCTCGCCGACACCGCGCCCGTCGCCTTTGGCGGTCTCGGCATCCCCATCGTCGCCCTCCACGGAGTCACCGGCCTCGACACCTTCGCCCTCTCGAAAACCATCGCCGTCATTCTCGCGCCATTCTGCGCGCTCATTCCCTTCTGGCTCATCTGGGCCTTCGCCGGTTTCGCCGCCATGCTTGAAGTCTGGCCCGCTGCGCTCATCGCCGGCCTCACCTTCGCCACGGTCCAGTGCCTCGTCGGCATTCTCGCCGGCCCGTCGCTCTCTGACATCGCCGCCTCCACCGCAACCATCGTCGCCCTCGTCGTCTTCCTTCGCTTCTGGCGTCCCCGCCGCATCCTCAGCGCCACCGGCGACGACATCACCCATCTCACTCACCAGCGCTTCGAGCACGATCCCCACCGCATCTTCCATGCCTGGCTGCCCTGGCTCATCCTCAGCCTCCTCGTCTTCGCCTGGGGCATTCCCACCTTCTCTTCGTGGATGGACGCCCACACCACCGTCAAGCTCGCCATCCCCGGCCTTCATCAGATCGTTCAGCGCGTTCCGCCCGTCGTCGTTAAACCCACCGCCGAAGCTGCCATCTTTACCTTCAACTGGCTCACCGCTACCGGCACCTGCATCTTCATCGCCACCATCCTCGCCGGCCTGCTCATGGGTCTCGGCCCCCGCTCGCTCGCCTCAGTTTTTCTCCGCACACTCATCAACATCCGCTTCACCATGGTCACCATCGCCGCCATGCTGGCCATCGGATACGTCACCCGCTACTGCGGCCTCGACGCCACGCTCGGCCTGGCCTTCGCCCGCACCGGCGCACTCTATCCTTTTTTTGGAACCCTCGTCGGCTGGCTGGGCACCGCCTCGACCGGCTCCGACACCTCGTCGAATGTGCTGTTTGGAAGCCTGCAAACCATGACCGCACGCCAGCTCGGCATCTCACCCGTCCTCATGGCATCGGCCAACACCGCCGGCGGAGTGATGGGCAAAATGGTCGCCGCGCCCAGCATCGTGGTGGCCACCACCGCCACCCAAACCTACGGCCAGGAGGGCACCATCCTGCGCTGGGTCCTGGGGCACAGCTTCGCCCTTGCCTGTCTCGTCGGCATCCTGGTCTACCTCATGGCCTACGTGCCGCCCTTCACCTCGCTCGTCGCGCATTGACGAAATCGCGACCTGAGCACTTTCTAGTCCCTAGTCCCTCAGTCCCTAGTCCCTGGTCCCTAGTCCCTCACCCCCTACCTCCTGTCGTTTACAATTTCTGCTGATGAACGCCGCCACTGAAACTACATCGCCCGCTCGCAAATCCTCCGGCCCTGTAACCCTCGCCATCGACATCGGCGGCTCGGGCATCAAGGCCATGCTGCTCGACCCCGACGCCAAACCGCTCACCGAGCGCCTGCGCGTCCTCACCCCGGAGATACCCACGCCGCGCGCCGTTCTCGCTGCCATGGACGAGCTCATCAAGCCGCTCCCGGCCTTCGACCGCGTCTCGGTCGGCTTTCCCGGCGTCACCAAACACGGCATCACCTACACGGCTGTGAACCTGCATCCCGACTGGATGAACTTCAAATTACAGGCCGAACTTGAGAAGCGCTGGAAGAAGCCGGTGCGCGTGGCCAACGACGCCGCCATCCAGGGCTATGGCGCGGTCACCGGTAAGGGCATTGAAATGATCGTCACTCTCGGCACCGGCATGGGATCGGCGCTGTACATCGACGGCCACCTCTGCCCGCTTGAGCTCGGCCACCACCCCTGGAAGAAAAGGACCTACGAGGACTACATCGGCCGCCGGGGCCTGGACAAGTACGGCAGGAAAGAGTGGAACGAGTTGGTAAAGGAAGCCATCGATCAGATTCGCTTCACCTTCAACTTCGACCACCTCTACCTGGGCGGCGGCAACACCAAGAAACTCGACATCGCCCTGCCCAAAGACGTGTCCATCGTCTCGAACGAGACCGGCCTGCTGGGCGGCGTGGCGCTGTGGCGGAACGCGTAAGTCAGTGGTCAGTGATCAGTGGTCAAAGGGTCCGTGCCAAACGCAGGGTGCCCTGCCTAGGAACCCTTCGGGTACCGGGTTTTGGCCTTTCAGGCTAGAATGGGAGAGCAGTCACTTTAACCTGCCCCTAGTATCCCGGTTTTTGACGTTCGTCAATGGCGAGCGTCTGGAGCCGAGGGATCTGCATTTGCTTTTCGCGCTGACTCGCTGACCCGCTAGCCTTTTGCCGGCGGCTTCAGCCCCAGCTCCCGCATCGCAATCTGCAGATCTGCCCAGGCTTCCTTCTTTTGCCGCGGGTCGCGCAGCAGAAACGCCGGGTGATAAGTGACGATGAGCTGGCTTCCGCGAAAGGCGTGCACGCGCCCGCGCAGGCCGGCCAGAGGCTGCCGCTGGCCCAGCAGATACGTTGCCGCCGTTGCGCCCAGCGCAACCAGCACCTGCGGCCGCACCACGTCGATCTGGCGGAAGAGGAACGGCGAGCAGGTATTGGCCTCGTCGGGCTCGGGCGTGCGGTTGCCCGGCGGCCGGCACTTAACGATGTTCGCGATGTAGACCTCTTCGCGCTTGAGACCCATGGCCGCAATCATGTTGTTCAGCAGTTGCCCCGCGCGGCCCACAAACGGCAGCCCCTGCGCATCCTCGTCGGCACCTGGCCCCTCGCCCACAAACATGAGCCGCGCCGCCGGCGATCCGTCGGCAAACACGATCTTGTTCCGGCCCTTGTGCAGCGCGCAGCGCGTGCACTCGCCAATGTCTTCGCGAATCAGATGGAGCGCGGCGGCGCGCTCGGCCGGAGCAACAACTGCGCCAATCTGCGGGGGTGCTGCAAAGCCTTTTCGTACGGGAATGGCTGGTTCCTCTCCAAAGATGTTGGGTTGGGTTATCGTGGGGGCCGGGGCTTGTTGCTGTAGGGAAGATCCCTCCCAGGTCCCCAAATGCGAGGGATCTCCACCCCACGGACCTGGGGCACCCACTTCCGCAACTGGGGTACCCGGTCGATTTTCAAGAGCTGGCGCTTCGGCTGCGGCGACTTCCACCGGCCGCCGGTAGAACTCCGTAAGCCCCAGGTCGCGATAGAAGCGAATGCGCTCGGCCAGCGCCTCGCGCAACTCGGGTGTAAGCGGTCGCGGCACGCCGGCCTACTCCACCACAAGCTGCCGCCGGGATGCGGCAACCACTGCAGTCTCATCAAGCACGCGATCGTCGCCTTGCCGGGCCGGCTCATCGGTAGCCTGTTCGCCATCAAGCTCCAGCATCACCGTCCTGGGCGCGCGCAAAGCGGCAATCTCGTCCAGAATGCGGTCGGCGAGTTCCCGCTTGGGCATCTGGGGCAACTCGATAGCTTTGGTGGCCGTCAGGAAGGTGGCCGCATTCTCATCCGCATCGATTCCAACCCCGCGCCCCGCAACGTTGTTCACCACAATGGCATCCGCGCCCTTGTTGAGCAGCTTGGCGCGGCCGTTCTCCAGTTCGTCGTGCGTTTCGGCGGCAAATCCCACAATGATCTGGCTCGGACGGCGCCTTCGAACTACTTCGGCCAGGATGTCTTCGGTTGGTGCAAGCTCCAGCGTGAGCGGACCGCTGCGCTTGAGCTTCTGCTCGCTTACCGTCACGGGCCGGTAATCGGCAACAGCCGCGGCTTTGATGACCAGGGTTACCTCATTGAGCCGCGAGAGCACCGCTTCTCTCATTTCATCGGCCGTGGTCACGGAAATAAGCTGGCAGCGCGCCGGCACACGAAGCGCTGTGGGTCCGCTTACCAGCACAACCTTCGCACCGCGATTCTGCGCGGCCTCGGCCAGCGCGTATCCCATCTTGCCGCTGGAGCGATTGCCTACAAACCGCACCGGATCGATGGCCTCGCGCGTGCCTCCCGCGGTTACCAGCACCACTTCACCGGCCAGATCGCGACGCCGGTTCAGTGTCTTCGTCACCATCTCGGCGATGGCTTCGGGCTCGGCCATGCGGCCGGCGCCCACCATGCCACAGGCCAGGTCGCCCGTGCCCGGCTCCACGACGCGCACTCCGCGCTGCCGCAAAGTTTCGAGGTTGGCCTGCGTCGCGGCGTGGTTCCACATGTTCACGTTCATCGCGGGAGCCACCAGCACCGGCGCCTCGGTGGCCAGGTACATGGTGGTAAGAAAATCGTCGGCGACGCCGTTGGCGAATTTGGCCAGAACGTTCGCCGTTGCGGGAGCCACGACCAGGGCTTCGGTCCACTGCGCCTCGGCGATGTGATCGATTCCGTTCTGCTCGGGATTGGGTTGCCCGGCATCGTACTCATCCCACAGGCTGGTAATGACGCGATGGCCGGTGAGCGCGGCAAAGGTGAGCGGTTGAACAAACCGCTGCGCCGACGCGGTCATGACCACGTGAACCTCGGCGCCCGCGCGCTGCAGCGCCCTCACCAGCTCGGCAGCCTTGTAGGCGGCGATTCCGCCCGTGACGCCCACAGTGACTCTCATGAATTGATTTTAGAACAGGGGTCAGGGGCCAGGTGTCAGGGATCAGGGATCAGGGATCAGGGATCAGAGAAAGAGCTAAACAGAAAAACCTTCGTCGGTTGTCAGCTGTCAATCAGTCACAATCGGTTTGGAGCGATGGAAACGCACACACGCCAATGCCCGTAGACACACTACCCATAAGTTGCGTGCGCTCCGGGAGCCGCGAACAACTGATCCCTGATCCCGGCTCCCTCAGCTCAGCAGAATGGGAACAGCGGGACCTTCGACCAGCGGTTTAGTGACGGCAACATCCGCCTTCACATAGGCAATCTTGCCGGCTTCAATCTCCTCCTGCGCAATGCGGCAGGCCTTGGTTGACTGGCTGGGGACCAGCGCGTGCGAGCCGTTCTGCAACTGGCGGGCGCGGCGCGCCGCCACCAGAACCTTGCGATAATTCGAATCGAAGCTGGTTTCAATCGTCATCGGGTTCGTCTCCAAAGGGAAGTTGCTGCTGGCCGGATTCGCCGTCGATCCCAAAGGCTTCCAGCACAGGTTTAAGCCGCTCCTGCGAGTTCATTTGCAGGCAGGCTGCGGCGACCTCCAACACCCGGCGCTGCCGGTACGCTATGGCCTCGCCATTCCGGTAGAAGCGCTCCGCCAAAACAATTGCCTCCAACTGCGCTACTGCCCGGTCAAGAATGTCGTTTATCAAAATATAACTGTATTGCCTGTAATTCTCAATCTCCCTGCTGGCCTCGCTCAAACGCCGGTACAGCTCTGCCTCGTTTACCATGCCTTCGGCGCGCATCCGGTTCCTGAGCCGCGTGCGCAGCACCTTGGGGTTGGGGGGCAGCACAAAAATGCTTACTGCCTCAGGCATTTTTGCCCCCACCTGCGCTGCGCCCTGCACATCGATATCGAGCAGCAGATCGTGCCCTTCGGCGCGCGCCCGTTCCAACGATGAACGCGCCGTTCCGTACAGATGATTGCCAAAGACCTCGGCGTACTCAAGAAAGAGCCCGGCGTCGATCATGCGCTTGAATTCTTCGCGCGTGGTGAAGTTGTACTCGCGCCCGTTCTCTTCAGAACCGCGCGGCAAGCGCGTCGTCCACGAAACCGAAAAGTCAACGCCGCTTACCTGCTTGCGCAGCTCGCCCACCAGCGTGCTCTTGCCCGACCCCGAAGGCGCCGAAATGATGAATAGAATTCCTGCCACGTTCTCCTCGAATTGCCAGCCAGTAGCGATTAGCCAATAGCCAGTAGCTTTTCCCTAGTCCCTAGTCCCTGCCTTACTCAATATTCTGTATCTGTTCTCGCGCCTTCTCGATCTCAGCCTTCATCGCCAGGCCCAGTTCGGTTACCCGCGTTCCCTTGCCGCTTACGCCGCTGCTCTTTGACAAGAGCGTGTTGGCTTCGCGATTCATCTCCTGCAGCAGAAAGTCAAGTTTCTTGCCGGTTTCACCGCCATTGTTGAGCAGCTCGCGGAAATGGCCGATGTGCGTCGTCATCCGCTCCAGCTCTTCTGAGACATCGCTGCGCTCCACCAGCACCGCGACCTCTTCGAGCACGCGCTGCTGATTAAAATCGGGACCGACGGCATTCGCCAGCCGTTGCGCCAGCCGTTCCCTGTAGCGATCTTCAATCTCACTGCGGAATTCCGTTACTCCTGCTGTCGCCTCGGCCAGCCGGTCCAGCGTACCATTGAGAATTGCTGCCAGCGCCTCGCCCTCGCGGGCGCGCATAGTCTTCAACTGCTCGAGCAGCGGACCAATCTGCTCAAGCACGCTGCCGGCGAGCACCGTCAGGTCTTCATCGCCCCGATTATCGGTCTGCAGCGCTCCCGGCAGGCGCAGGGCCGCGTTGAGATCGGGCTCACCTTTCAGTCCGTGCTCTTCGCGCGCTTCATTGAACGCCGCCAGGTAGCCATCGACAAGCTCGCGATTGTAACCGGCCTTCTGCTGCGAGCTGCGATCGATTGAGAGCGCCAGCTCCACGTGGCCGCGCACCAGCGATTCTTTCAGAATTCTGCGCAGATCCATCTCCAAAGCGTCGAGACCGTTGGGCAGCCTGAACTGCAGATCGAGAAAGCGGTGATTCACGCTCTTCAGGCTCAGAGTGTAGCCGAGCTGGTTATTGGCACGCGCCTGCACACGCGCAAATCCGGTCATGGAATACAAAGGCATTTTTACAATCCCTCGCCGCCGGCGAAAACGGCCGGCGCAGCCATCATCGAACCGTTGCCATTCAACTCGGGCAAGTCGATGAACTGCAGTTGATACAGCTTTTGATACGTTGGCGAAGTTGTCAGCAGCTCCTCATGGCTGCCAATCGCCGTAACGCGCCCGTCCTCCAGCACCGCAATCCGGTTGGCGCGCCGGATGGTCGAGAGCCGGTGCGCAATCACCACCACTGTGCGGTCCTGCATCAGGTTGGCCAGCGCCGCCTGCACCAGCGACTCGCTTTCCGCGTCGAGGGCCGAAGTCGCCTCGTCCAGAATCAGAACGGGCGAGTTCTTCAGGATCGCGCGCGCAATGGCCATGCGCTGCCGCTCGCCGCCCGAAAGCCTGAACCCCTTCTCGCCGATCTCCGTGTCATAGCCCTGCGGCATGCGCATGATGAAGTCGTGGGCAAGCGCATTGTGCGCGGCTTGCTCCACCAGCGCGAACTTCACGTCGGGCTGGCCGTAAGCGATGTTGTTGCGCACCGTGTCGTTGAAGAGAATCGTCTCCTGAGTGACCTGGGCCACCTGCTTGCGCAGCGAGGCCAGGGTCAAATCGCGAATGTCGCGGCCATCCAGCAGAATCTTTCCCGTCGTCACATCGAAGAACCGCGGTATCAGATTCACCAGCGTCGATTTGCCCGCTCCGCTCGGCCCCACCACCGCCAGCACCTCGCCGGCCTGCACCTCGATATCCACATTGTGCAGAATCTGGTGCTCGCCCTCTTCGGTCGAATACGAAAAACCCACGTTTTCAAACTTGATTGACTGGCTGAATCGCGGCGCGGTCACGGCTCGCGGCCGCTCCACCACGTCGTCTTTCGCATCGAAAAAGCCGAAGATCGACACCGAGGCGCCCATCGCCTGCTGAAAGCTGTTGTAATAGGAGGCGAATTTGCGCACCGGATCGTACAACTTGAAAAGCGCGATGATGAAGGTCATGAACACCGGCGCTTCCATGCGCCCGTGATTAATCTCGTTGCGGCCGATCCACAAGAGCAGCGCAATCGCGATCGATCCGATCGTGTCCATCAGAGGCGAACTGATGGATTGCACCCGCACGCTGTGCAGGTTGGCCTTGAAGAGCCGCTTGGCCGCCGACTTGAAGCGCAAAATCTCCCACAACTCGGTGTTGAAGGCCTTCACAATGCGATTGCCGGTCACTGTCTCGTGCAAAATGTTCTGGATCTCGGCGAGCTTGTCCTGCCCGCTGCGCGTGCGCTTGCGCACCGAGCGCCCGATGCGCCGCGCCGACGAAATCACCACCGGGATAAACAGGACCAGCGCCCAGCTCAATCGGCCGCCCCAGGCAATCACCAGCACCACCGTGAAGAGAAAGGTGAAGAACTGCTGCAGAAAATCGCCCAGCACCGAGCTGAGCGCGATCTGCACGCGGTCAACGTCATTGATCAGCGTGGAGAGAATGGTTCCGGTGGGATGCTTTTGGAAGAAGCTGGAAGAGCGGCGAAGGATGGCTTCGTAAAGATTGTTTCTGAGATCGGTGACCGTTCCATAACCAGCGTAGTTCACCAGGTAGGTGCCTGCGTAATCGCACAAGCCTTTGATTATCGTGGAGCCCACCAGCGCCAGCGCCACCACCGTGAGCACGTTATGCATGTGCAACCACGGCGGAATCAGCTTATGCACATCCAGCTGCCACGGCCCCGTAGCCTTGGGAAACAGGGGCAGCGCGCTTGAGGGATTCGAGGGTTGAAGAACCACGCCGATGATGGGTACGAAGAGCGCCAGCCGCAGCGCATCGAGCATTCCCACCACGGCCAGCAAAAGCACGCCCGGAATCCACTCCAGCGAGTAGGGCAACCCGTATCGCAATAAGCGCAGGAGGTTCTTCATGCCGGCATTGCCGCCTGGCGCGCATTGGACCCGTCATCTTCGCGCCGCATCGGCACACCTGCCCGGGCTCTTGCCCGCCCGGGTTCACTGTGCCGCATTTCCACTCTTGGGCCCATCCCGATATTGTATCCGGGCTCGCCTGCCCGCCAGCCGTTTTGTCCGGCTCCTTAACCGAAGCAATGTCGCAGCAACTGCCCTTCATCTGTGCCGCATCGAACCACGGGCGTTGTTATCATTACGTGGTACAGTCATGCCGCGAGCGATCGAGCCACTCTCTTATGGAAAACGGCGCAAAAGTCCTGATTGCCGAAGACGAGCCCCACGCTCTCATGGGCCTTGCCGAGCTCATCTCCGGCTGGGGATACCGCACTGAGACCGCGCGCGACGGCATTGAGGCGTGGGATAAGGCTCTCGCCTGGGAGCCCGCCATCATCGTCACCGATCTCAAGATGCCGCGGCTCGACGGCATCGGCCTGCTGACAAAGCTCGCAGAGGATGCATCGGGGCTCAATTCCAACATGGCCGTGGTCGTACTCACCGCCATGGGCTCCATCCAGTTGGCGGTCGACGCCATGAAGCTGGGCGCGTACGATTTTCTGCAAAAGCCCGTCGACTCTACACGCCTGCGCACCATACTGGCCAACGCCACGCGCCAGCGCGAGACCGCCATCGAGCTTGAAGTGGCGCGGCGCCGTTTGCGCGAGAGCGGAGTCCTGGGCGCCATGGTGGGCAGCTCGAAGGCCATGCGCGAGATCTTCGGCCTCATCGAGCAGATCGCCCCCTCCAACGTTTCCGTGCTCATCACCGGAGAAAGCGGCACCGGCAAGGAACTTGTGGCCCGCACGCTGCATGCGCTCAGCCCGCGCAAGTCGCGGCCGTTTGTCGCCGTCAACTGCGCCGCCATTCCTGAATCGCTCATCGAAAGCGAGCTTTTCGGTCACGAAAAAGGCGCTTTTACCGGCGCAGCCGAACGCCGCGCCGGCTGTTTTGAGCTGGCCTCGGGCGGAACGCTCTTGCTGGATGAAGTGGGCGAAATGCCCGTCGGCACCCAGGCCAAGCTGTTGCGCGTACTGGAGGAGCGCAAGCTGCGCCGCCTAGGCGCGCGCAACGAGCAGGACGTGGATGTGCGCGTGCTTGCTGCCACCAATCGCGACCCCAACAATGCCGTCGAGCAAGGCCACCTGCGCGCCGATCTTTTCTACCGCCTCAACGTCTTCAATATTCACATGCCGGCTTTGCGCGAGCACATTGAAGACCTGCCGGCGATGACTGAGGCAATGGTGATCGAGATGAACCAGAAGCACGGCCGCAGGGTTTCAGGGCTGGCTTCTTCAATGCTCGACCGCATGATGAGCTACGACTGGCCCGGCAATGCCCGCGAGCTGCGCAACACCATTGAGCGCGCAGTGATTCTCTGCCCCGACGGCGCGCCCCTTGATGCCGGCCATCTGCCGCCTGGTTTCGGCAAATCCCGAACTCCGCTCGCACACTCCTCCGATGCAGGGATTGTTCCCGTCCAAGTGGGCACAACCGTGGATGAGGCTGAGCGCATGCTTATCCTGCGCACTCTCGAGGCCACCGGGCAGAACAAGACCCGCGCCGCGGAAATCCTGGGCGTAAGCCTCAAAACCCTGCACAATAAACTCAAGGAATATAACCGGGCCGGGGATGAACCGTTGAACTGACAACTGGGCTGCGTACAAGGCTGATTCCGATTCATGCGCCTTAAGACCAAACTCGTGCTGGCTATTACCGGCCTGGTGTTTCTCATCGCCGGACTCATCTCGCTCGTCTACGTTGGCCAGTTGTTGCGCGAGGCGGTGCGCCAGTCTTACGCTGACAACCGGATGGAGGCTGAGCAGATCCGGCTGGTGTTGCAGAAGGCTCTTGAAAACGGCCTGCGAGACCAGAAGGTCGACCCCAACAATTTTCTCCAGCTTCGATTTCTTGAGGCCCAGGCGGTCCGCGGCGACATCTCGCTCCAGGCCGCGATTGACTCGGCTGTCCGTTACTCGCCAACCATCTACGACGTCAACATCGGCGATGCCAACTCCACCGTCCTTCTCAGCACCGCGGCCGGCAGTGAAGACCAGCCCATGCCGGTCCGGCCCAAATACGATCAGCTGCTCAACGACGATCCCACCCAGCTTCTGATTGAGATCTTCGGCAGCCCCAAGGTCTTCGACGTCGTTGTCCCACTCCAGCGTAACGGCGAGCTCTTCGCTTCGGTCCACGTGGGCGTGCGCACTACGCTGCTGGGCGCGGTATTCATGCCGTGGCTCAAGCAGGCCATCTGGCTAATGGGCTTTGCCCTCAGCTTTTCTCTGCTGGTCGCATTCCTGCTCTCGAACTTCGCTCTCCGCCCCCTGGAGCAGATCAGCCAGCAGCTCGACTACTGGGCCTCGCCCGGCGACACAGCGGAGGAAGAAGAACCTTCAGACCTCAGGCAGGACATGGCCTCCCGCGTCTCCAGCAAGATTGATAAGATCGGCCAGCGCATGCGCAACGTTGAAGAGGTGTTTTCGGCGCTCAAGGAGAACCTCGATCAGATACTCGGCAACCTGCAGGACGGAATCCTTCTTTTCACCGGCGACGGCCGCGCCGTGCTGATCTCTGAGGCGGCGTGCCGGTTCCTGCACGTGGATCGAGAAGCCGTTCTCGGGCTTCACGCGCGCGACATCTTCGACCGCAACACCGTCCTCGGCCGCTCGCTGTGGGAATCCGTCGACGCCGGAGTCTCAATGGTGCAGGAGGAGATCCGCACTGAAACCGGCCGCCGCATTCGCGCTTCGGTCGACTTCATCCACGACGACGAGAACGGCCAGGGGCTGGGCGCGCTGGTCACGCTTCACGACATCGAATCGGCTGAAGAGATCGAATCGGAGATCGAGCTCTCGCGCCGCATGGCCGCCATCGGCCGGCTCACCTCGGGCGTAGGCCACGAAGTAAAAAACCCCATCAACGCCATTGTCGTTCATCTCGAGCTGCTCAAGTCAAAACTGGGCGACACCAGCGCGCCTGCTACGCGTCATCTCGAAGTCATCGACGCCGAAATCCGCCGCCTCGATCGCGTCGTCCAGACGCTCGTCGACTTCTCGCGGCCCGTCGAACTCCAGCTTCGCGAACAGGACCTTCGCGCCATCGTCACCGAGGTTGTGGCCCTGGCCAGCGCCGAGCTCTCCATGCGCGATGTCAGAGTTGTGAGCTTTATGCCCGACGAGCCGCTGATCGCTAATGTCGACGGCGATCTGCTCAAGCAGGCCGTGCTCAACGTGATTCAGAACGGCGCCCAAGCCATGCCCAATGGCGGCAGGCTTGAAGTCAGCCTCCAGGGCGACCGCCAATCCCCTTCCAACGGCGACCGCTTTGCTGTCCAGGGATCGAAGGAAGCCATCATCGGCATTCGCGATCAGGGCCCGGGCATCCCGGATGAGATTCGCGAAAAGATTTTTGATCTATATTTCACAACCAAGGCCGGCGGAAGCGGCATCGGGCTGAGCATGACCTACCGCATTCTCCAGTTGCACCATGGTAGCGTCGAAGTACAATCGGTTTCAGGGCAAGGGTCGGATTTCCATCTGCGTATTCCACTTGCCACGGCTGACTGGGGACGCCGCCACGCGAGAGCGGTGAGCAATGTAAGCGGTGAGGAATCCAGGTAATGAGATTCCCTGTCAAGTGCGTTGTCTTGATGTTGCCTTTGACGATGGCTGCTTGCGGCCACAAACAGCAAAAGGCACAGTTGCCGCCGCTTGCGCCTTCCGAAGCCGCTAACATCCCTCCTCCGGCCAATGCGCCGCCGCCGCCCACTGAGACCATCCCCACCAAACCCACGCAAGAGGCGCCCACGCCGCCGGTGCCGGCGGAACAGCCTGTCAAGAAGAAGAAGAGGACCAAACCGCCCGCCGACACGACGCAACAGGCTGCCAATCCCAGCCCCGAAGTGAGCGCCATCGGCCAGCTCTCCTCGGGCGATCCGGCTGAATTCCTCCGACAGACCCAGGATTCCATCGCTTCAGTGGAGCACGGCCTCAAAAACATCAACCGCACTCTCGACGAGTCGGAGCAGAAGACCGCCGACCATATCCGCGAGTTCCTCAAGGAAGCCAAGGCAGCCCTTGCCTCAGGCGATGTAGACGGCGCGCACACCCTGGCCGACAAAGCCCGGGTGCTGCTCAACGAGCTGACCAACAAGTAGCCGGCGATCGAGACCTCACAGCTCGCCCCAGCTCAGCTTGCTCCTTAGGGCTTCAAAGAATCCCGTCTCACCCAGCCGCACAAGTTTCACCGTGTGATTCGAGCGGTGGCAACGCATTTCGTCTCCGCGCTTGAGTTCCACAGCCTGCTGCCCGTCCACGGTGAGCAGCGCCAGTTCCGGCACTCCCTCCACGCGCACGATAAGGGCGGCGTCGCCGCGCACCACAATCGGCCGCAAAGTGAGCAGGTGCGGGCAAATCGGCGTAACCACCATCGCATCCACGTCGGGCGTCAGAATCGGGCCGTTCGCGGCCAGCGTGTAGGCCGTTGACCCCGTCGGGGTTGAAACAATCACCCCGTCCGCCCTGAACCGCGCCACGGGCCTGCCATCCAGTTCCACGGCAAACTCGCCCATGCGGGCAATCTCGCCCTTCGAAACCACGATCTCGTTCAGCGCCGTGTAGCTGGAGTGCCTCTCGCCGCCGCGCCACAGTTCCGCGTGCAGCATGGCGCGCTCATCGATGCTGTGGCAGCTAGCGCACCAGCTCTCCAGCGTCGTATAAAGGTCCGCCAGACGCACCTCGGTCAGAAAACCCAGAAAACCCACATTGACGCTCAGAATCGGCGTTCCATACGAAGCAAAGATCCGCGCCACCGAGAGCAGGGTTCCGTCGCCGCCCAGTACGATGACGAGGCCCGGGGCGTGGGCGGGCAGATCGGCGCGATTCACCCAGGGCGCCGCATCGGTGTACTTTCCGCTCTCATCGTCGAGCAGCGGATCATAGTCGTGCTTGCGCAGCCAGTCGATCAGCTCGGGCAGCAGCCGCGCCAGCTCTGCCTTGTTCGGCTTTGAAACAATCGCAACGCGTTTCATGCGGTCTCAGTGTAACGGATTGGAGCGGACGGTGTTAGCGAATGAGCGAGTCGCTGCTTCTTAACTCCGCCTTCCGTACAGCAAAAACTCCTGGTTCCCTTCCATGCCGGTAATCGGCGACGGAATCGTCCCCACCACCTGCCAGCCCAGCCCCCGCACGCAATCCGTAACCCTGCCCACGGCCAGCGCGTGAGCCTCAGGATCGCGCACAATGCCGCCCTTGCCCACATGCTCGCGTCCTGCCTCAAACTGCGGCTTCACCAGCACCACTGCCTCTTCCAGCGTTTCCGCCGCTGCCACCACCGCAGGCAGCACAAGCGTAGCCGAGATAAACGACACATCCATCACCAGCAGCGTCAGCTTTGGCTCGCCCTCAACCGAAGAATTGAGCGATCCAGGCGCCAGCAGCCGCGCGTTGGTTCGCTCCATCAGTCGAACTTGGGGCGAGCTGCGCAGCTTGGCCGCGATCTGGCCAAAACCTGTGTCGATAGCCGTGACGTGCGCCGCGCCGCGTTGAAGCAGGCAGTCGGTGAATCCCCCCGTCGACGCGCCCACATCCACGCAGGCGCGCCCCTCCACCGCTATCTTCCAGTGCTCCAGGGCCGCCTCGAGCTTCAGCCCTCCGCGGCTCACGTAGGGCATGTCCTCGCCGAGCAGCCGGATGGCCGCGTCTTCGGCCACCGCCGCGCCCGCCTTATCCACCTTTTGCTCGCGTACCAACACGCGGCCGGCCAGGATGAGCGCTCGCGCCCGCTCGCGGCTGGGCGCAATGCCCCGTTCCACCAGCAGCACATCAAGACGTGTTTTGCTGCCGTCAGCCATCGCCCTCCCGCAGGGATTCCGCTTTACCTCAAATTGAAAAGGCCATTCCAGCTTACGGAATGGCCCTTCGTTCCTTGATTGCAGTCTCGCCTTGGCGCTTTATTGGATCGCCCTGCAGGCGTCCAGCGAGACCGATTGCGTTGCGCCGGGCAGATTGCACGGCTGCCCGTATCCCGGCACGCGGCTGGTGTAATTGTTGTTTCCGGTCGTACCGGTCTGGGTTGTCACGCGCACATCCACAACGTTCCCCTCCACCAGCACCGTCGTATCGATCACATCGATCTCGGTCGGTGTGGTCTCGATGATGGTGATGTAGGGACTGTTCGGCGACGCGGTATACACCTTGGCGTACTCGGAGTTCTGCGTGTTCAGCACCGTCCTGGGATTGCCTACCACCGTCAGCGTCTTTTCAAGCGTATGGGTGTTGAGGTTCACTACTGACACGGTGCCGTTCGCCGAAGTTGTACAGTCCGGCGCGCAATCGCCCTGGTTGGCGGTGTAGGCCTTCGAGCCGTCGGCCAACACCGTCACGCTCGCCGGATACGGATTGGCCGTATTGCCCACGGCAATCGTGTATGTGGTTCCGAATGTCGCGCTGTCGTTGCCATACTCGTCAAGGCTCACGTCGATCACGCTGATCGTTCCGCCGTCGTAGTTCGCCACCACCAGTTGCGATGTTGCCGAGTTGTACTCGGCGTCTACGGGTCCGGCGATCGCCGTCATTCCCGACGTTCCATTGGGCGGCGTTACGCCCGTATTCGTCACTGCGGCCGTCGAAAGGGGCAGAATGGGGTGGCAATACACGGTCTGGCCGGCCTGGTTCACAAACGGGGCGCACTGGTCTAGCGTATTGTCCTGAACATTGATCACCGATACCGTGTCACTGCCCCGGTTCAGCACAAACAGCCGCTTCTGATCGCTTGATTCCAAGGCAAACACCGGGCATTGGGCGTTGGTAGTCCCTGAACTGGCGGTCGGATCGAGCATGATCGGCGAGTCGGCAACGTAGGATGGCTCGACCGGCGTCACCACGCCGTTTTCACCCACCGCAGAAGGCGCACTGTTGCAGGTAGTGCTCGTGAATCCAGGCAGAGCCTGGGGATTCTGGCTCACCACAAACTCGCGCTGACTTGCCACGGTAGTCGGGCCGGCAATATAGACCGGCATGGTCGACACGGGAACCGCCAGCTTGAAGGTCTGGGGCGATCCAGTGAACACGTCGGCCACATTCTCCGTCAAATCTGCCGCCCAAAGCCCTGTGGACGGCGCCATCAGGTTCACCGGCTCAGACGTCGACGGAAGCGTGGACACGGTGACGTTCTTTGCCTGAAGGCTGGTCGTTATAGGGAAATTGGTCAGCGTTCCGTCGCTGTTGACTGTGTAGCCGTTGCCACCCACTTCATCGATGGTGAATGCAATCGGTCCCGGCCCGATGGGCGCTATCGCCATCACCGTATCGCCGGAGTAATCGATGATCGTGGCCTCGCCCGCCGTCGATGAGCCGGTGGAAGATACCACAACCACGAACGATTGCGGCTGGGCCGCCGGTCCACTGGAAGTGATGGGCGTAACCACGGGCCGGTAGTTGTCGCCGCATCCCGCAATCAGGGCAGAAACCGCCGCGGCGGCGCCCGCTTGTGCCAGAAGCGTGCGCAACCGGCGCTTACTCATGTCAAAAAGCCTCATTCAGTTCAATCCTGCTTCTAGCTGATTGTAAATCAGCGATCCCGGCCTTCGGCCCGCACTCGGCTGACCGAACCATGAGTGAAAAGACGAAAAGAAACTCTCTGGTAGAGACGCGCGGCGCGTGAAAAAGCATCGCGGAATGGGGCAGTTCACGCGGCCGGGTTACTTGTTGCCTGAGAGGCGCGCCGGGGGCGCTGCCGTTCAGTGTCCCTCGATTTCCACAACTGCAGTGCCGGGCGCGCCCGACACATCCGGGCCTTCGAAGGTCAGCTTCCGGCTCGCTTCGTCCCAGTGAATTCTCGTCACTTTCCCGCCGCCGTTTTCGTACGCGTAGGTCGTTCCGTCGTCCTGAAAGAGCGTAAAGCCCGCGTCGGCGCCCGGATACACCTTTACCTTCGCGATCGCCTGCTTCTCGTGCGTGTTCTCGACCTGCGAGCCAAGCGGAATGATCGATCCAGCCTTCACAAACAGCGGAATCGTGTCGATGGGCGCCGTTGCGTCAATCGTCTGCCCGCCCTTGATCCGCTCGCCAGTCCAGTAGTTATACCAGTCGGTCCCGGCCGGGAGATAAACCTGCCGGCTTGTTGCGCCCTGGTCCGTCACCGGAGCCACCAGGAACGCCGGGCCAAACATGTACTCGTCGCCCAGGTCCGCAACCTTGGGATCGCCAGGAAAATCGAGCGCCAAAGCCCGCATGAACGGAGCCCCGGTCAGCCATGTCTGGTAGCCCAGCGAGTAGATGTAAGGCATAAGTTCGTAGCGCAGGCGCAGATACTTTTCCAAAATCGGCTCGGCCTCGTGACCGTACGACCAAACCTCGTTGTACCTGCGGCTGCCGTGGGTGCGCATGATGGGCAGGAACGTCGCGTACTCAAACCACCGCGTATATAGCTCCGGATAGTCGTCGTATCCGCCTACGTTATCGCGCGCATCGGAGGGGTCGAGCAGCGGCTTGTGCGCCGGATGGTGCACCGGAGGCGGAGATTGCCATCCGCCCGTATCGTTTGACCAGTACGCGATGCCCGATGCGGTGACATTGAGGCCGGTGGGAATCTGCCGCTTGAGCGTGTCCCAGGTGGGGTAGATATCCGATGACCAGGTGATAGTTCCGTTGCGCTGCGAGCCAAGATACGCATCGCGCGAAAGAATCAGCGCGCGCCCCGGCTCGTCCCTGCGCATTCCATCGTAGAGCGCCGCGGTGTGGAAGAGCGGATAGACGTTGAAGTACTCCGTCCCCGGCCCGATCTTGTAATAGGCGCCATTCGGAGGCAGATCGGGCTCCGTCTCATCGGCCCACAGCGAGTCGAATCCCTTGCTCACGATGTTGTCGCGAACGGTGTTCCAGTACCATTTTGCCGCCTCGGGGTTGGTGGTATCGATGTCCGATCCTGCGCGGTCGTAGGGGAGCCCGTCGGTCGGCTTGCCGTCGGCGTAGTGGATAAACCATCCCTTCCTGAGCACCTCGTCGTAGAACCGGTCGCTTGGGACAAACCGCGGCCACACGCTGATCATGGTTTCGAATCCCATGGCGTGCAGTTCGTCGTTCATCTTCTTCGGGTCAGGCCAGTACTTGGGGTCGAAGTCCATCTGCCCCATGTTGGTGTAGTAGAACCAATCCACGACCAGCACATCGGCGGGCAGATGGCGGTCCCGATAACCCTTGGCCACGCCAAGCAGCTCTGCCTGGCTTGAATACCGCTGCTTGCACTGGATGTACCCATACGCGGCCTTGGGCAGCATGGGCGTGGGGCCGGTCAGCAGCCGGTAGCCCGCGTAAATCTCATCGGCGTTTTTGCCTGCAATCACAAAGAACGAAACGCGGTCGCCCACCTGCGAGGTCCACTTCGTCTGTCCGTTGAATCCGCCCTCGAAGGTCGTCTTCGACGGGTTATCCCACAGCAAGCCATAGCCCTTATTGGTGACGATAAACGGCACGCAAAAGGTTGGCGCAGCGGGAGCCTCGTAGTCGGCCCAGCAGCGCACCGGACGGCCGCGACGATCAAGATACCCCTCCTGGTTCTGCCCCAGTCCGTAATAGTGCTCATCGTCAGGCGAGGCAAACGTGGCGCCCACCGTGTAGAACTGGTCGTCGGTTGGACGGCGGTCGTTGGCAATCTGGGCAGTCCCGTCCTTCTGGTTCAGCTCGGCCTGCGTCCAGTCCCGCATATCCACGAGCGTGGTTCCATCCGGCGTGCGGAACGAGATGGGCGACCAGGGTGTCGTCCCCAAAAAATAGCCGGCTTGCGCAATCGTCGATTTGTAGGAGTTGAACCCGTGCGGAATGCCGGCCGTGACCACCATGCGCGATGAGCTGTAGACGACGCTGTTCGCGCTGTATTTGGCGCTCCAGCCGTTGGCTGCGGGGCGGGCGATGATCCCATAGCCCGGACCGGAGACGGCCGGCTCATGCTTCAGGCTCATCGTGACGCGGAGAATGTTCTCGGCATAGGGCTCGAGCACGATCGTCGCGCCGCCGCCTTCAATCTGAATGCTGCTGCCGGCAGCGGTGACGCCATGCGGGGGAGTGGCCGAATCCTGAGCCATTGCCGAAAATGGTCTGGATCCTTGTCCGGCAAAAAGAGCGCAAACCAAAACAGCGAGAAGAGCCGAAAGTTTTTTCACATTAACCTCGTTAACGCAGCTTCATTCCCGCTGCGTGATTGAGTGTAAATCCCCGGGCTGCCTCCGGCTCCCGATGCCGCTTTCACCCTACCTCCCGGGAACGGTACGATTGAGGCGTGAGCCGTGACAATTTGGCCTGGCAATCGAAGCTGATTCTGCTGCTGGTGCTGCCTGTGGTGGGCTGCGGACTGGTGCTTGAAACCAGCGATTGGCTTTCGATCGCGCCCATCGTTGTCTTCTGGACACTCGGCCTCAGCGCCGCGCTCAGCGTTCTTACGCTCGTGCTCCGCGCTGCCAGGCCGCTTGCGGCTGCAACCGGCGCAGCCATCACCGCGCAACTCATGTACGCGACCGCAGCGACGCATTTCCACGCCTGGCGCACCTTCATGGTCCCGGTGCTGGCCGTTTCGTTGCTGGCATTTGCTGCCACGCACGTGGGCCGGGCAAAGAAAGAAAAGCTCGGGATCGCCGAGGCTGGCCACGGACGCTCAGCCGCACAGGTAGCTGCCAATCTCGGCGCAGCCGCGCTCATTTCCACCAGTCTCTTCCAATCCTGGGCCGTAAACAGTCGTTGGCTTCCGCACTCAACCACAGCTCTGCTGGTTGCGGCCCTGGCCGCCATGGCCGAGGCTGCTGCCGACACGGTTTCAAGCGAGATTGGCCAGGTTCTGGGTGGCCGTCCCCGGATGATCACGACTTTGCGTTCTGTCGATCCCGGCATCGACGGCGGCATCACGCTCATCGGATCGTTTGCCGGCATCGCTGCCGCAGCCATCGTGGCGGCGCTAGGAAGTTTCGCCGTTTACGGAGATGTGCGATTCTTCCTTTTCTCGATTGCCGGCGCCGTCTTGGGCCTCTTCTTCGACAGCCTCCTGGGCGCGACCCTGGAGCGCCGCGGCTGGCTGAACAACGACGCGGTGAACTTCCTGTCGACCATCTCCGCGTCAGCCTTCACGCTCATCGTGATCGCAATCCGGCTCCGCTAATCCCGCTTTTCGCCCACTTGTCGACTTGCTGACTCGCCGACTTGCTGACTTGCTGCTTCTTCAGTGCAGCCCAATCCGCCACAGCGTGTAGCTGAGTATCTCGTGCCCGATTCGTTCGCGCTCCAGGCCCTCATCTTCGACCGCCGGTTTCGGGCGCGGAGAGGTCAATACGTCAAGCCCGTCGGCAGCGCAGATGGCGTGAATCCGAAACAGATGCGTGCCATCGCTGACGATAACCAGCCGCTTGAGCCCGTTGGCTCGCGCGATAACTGCAATTCGCCGCGCTGACTCCTCGGTATTCCGGCTCTCCGTCTCGGCGATAATCGCCTGCTCGGGCACGCCCTGGCTCATCAGGTACTCGCGGCCCACCGAGCCCTCGGAGTATTGGTCGCCGCCCGCGCCGCCCAGCGTGACGATGAGCGGCGCTATGCCGTGGCGATACAGATCGACCGCGTGATCGAGCCGCGCCCGGAACACCGGCGAGGGCCGCCCGTCGTACTCCGCTGCGCCGAACACCCCGATCGCATCGGCCGGCGCAGCCTCGTCGCGATTCGCATAGGCTTCAATCTGCAGGTAGACGAAGCGGCACCAGAGGAATACGCCCGCCGCCACGGCCAGAACAACCACCGCGATCACGGCCGCAACCGTGCGCCGCCCTTTCGACTTGGTTCGGGCTTTCATACTTTCAATTTCAATTATCGTTGCAGGGCCATCACAACTTCATGCGTGGGAATCGCACCCTCGCGCAGAATCTCCCATCGCCCCGGCCCCAGCGAAAGATCGACAATCGTCGTGGGCAGCGAACGTCCGGTCGGTCCACCATCCACAATCAGCGGTATGCGGTCGCCGAGCTGGTCGCGAACGCACGCCGCATGGGTACATTCGCTGGACCCCTGCAAATTCGCCGAGGTTGCGGTGATCGGCAGCCCGAACCGCTCCACCACTGCCCGTGGAATGGCCGCATCGGGCACGCGAATGGCAACGTTCCCCGTGTTCGCCGTCGAGCGCAGCGGCAGCTTGGTGCCGGCGCGCACAATGATCGTGAGCGGACCCGGCCAGAACTTGTCGGCCAGCTTGTCGAGCATGGCGTCGGAGTCGCGCGCCAATGTGTAGGCCTGGGCCAGCCCGGAAATCAGCAGCGAGAGCGGCTTATGCTTCTGACGGGTTTTGATCTGGTAGATCCGTTCCACCGCATGCAGGTTCACCGGGTCCACGGCCAGGCCGTAGAAGGTGTCGGTAGGCAGAGCCACTACGTCGCCCTTCCGCAGACACGAGACGATGTAATCGATCCGGTCCGGCTGGGGTTCATCGGGATGGACGCGCAAGATCTCCGCGGACAAGAAAATCTACCTCAGTTCCCCGAATTGGCGGGCAAAAGCCCTTTCGGCAGCGCGGTTCAGGAGGGGCCGAATCACGGGATGCGCCACTTATATGCCACAAAGACGGAAACTAACACAGCACCAGCTTTGGTGCAAGCTCGCCATCGGCAGATGCACCAGCCTCGACAAGGTCCGTTCTTTCCCCGCCGCCCACGGTGGGACCCGGCAAAACGCCGTAGAATCTGCTCAGCGCATTGAAGGATTCTGAACGGATGCCTTTTCGCATTGTACAAAGTAAACAGAATTCGCGGCTGAAAGAACTTCGCGCGGCCCTTGCCCGCCCTGGTTCGGGCGAACGCGGCCTCGCCGGCATCGAAGGCCCCAACCTTCTGGCCGAAGCGTTGCAGTCGGGTTTGGCCATCGATACCGTCTTTGTTGCGCAAGGATCGGAGCGGCTGCTGGAGGGTCTGCAAATCCCTTTCAACACCGAGATTCTGGCTCTGCCGCCGGACGTGCTAACCTCAGCCCTTGCCACCGAGACGCCGCAGCCCATCGCTGCCCTTGTGCAGCCGCCTTGCTGGTCATGGGAGCATTTACTCGTCCAAGGCCGGGAAAAAACGCCGTTTATTCTCGTACTTGCCGGTTTGCAGGACCCCGGCAACCTCGGCACGATTCTGCGCTCCGCCGAGGCCTTTGGCGCCACCGGTATCGTAGCCCTTCCCGGCACGGTCTCCGCGTGGAATCCAAAGGCCGTCCGCGCTTCGGCAGGCAGCGTCTTCCGCGTGCCATTGCTCGCGGTGAGCGAGAGGGTGTGCCTGGACCAGCTGCATGAGTCCGGGGTGAAGATTCTGGCAACAGCGGTGCAAGCTGCGCAGTCGGCCGAACTGGTCGATCTGGCAGGTCCAGTCGCGCTCATCATCGGCAACGAAGGCAACGGGGTGGCCCCGGAGCTTGCCTCCCGCGCCGACGCTGCTATCACCATCCCCTGCCCCGGCCCGGTGGAAAGCCTGAACGCCGCCGTCGCCGCCAGCGTGCTGCTTTATGAGGCCGCGCGACAGCGGGCCGCAGTAGGCGGTTGGCCGGCTGAGTACAGAGGAGCGCGGCGATGAGCCTCTTCGACAACCAACCCGATTCGCCAGCCTACCCCCCACGACACTCCTCCAAAGAGTCAAACCGCGGAGCGGCGGCGCCGCTGGCGGAGAGAATGCGTCCGCGCTCGCTCAAGGAATTAGCCGGCCAGGAACATCTGGTCGGGCCCGGCAAGCCTCTGCGCGTTCAGATTGAGCGCGACGACCCCAGCTCGATGATCTTCTGGGGACCTCCCGGCGTGGGCAAAACCACGCTGGCCAAGATCATTGCCGAAACCACCAAGGCCAACTTCATTGAGTTCTCCGCGGTCCTGGCCGGCATCAAGGAGATCAAGCAGGTAATGGCCGACGCGGCCAAGGCCGCCGAACTGCACTCGCGCACCATCCTCTTCATCGACGAGATTCACCGCTTCAATAAGGCGCAGCAAGATGCGTTCCTTCCTTACGTCGAGCGCGGCACCATCCGGCTGATCGGCGCCACCACTGAGAATCCCTCGTTCGAAGTCATCTCGGCGCTGCTCTCCCGCTGCCGCGTCTACGTTCTCGAGCCACTCAAAGAAGAGCAGATTGTCACGCTGCTGCGCCGCGCGCTTGAAGACAAGGAACGCGGCCTCGGCTCTCTCTCGCTGACCGCCGACGACGACGCGCTCCAGCTTTTCGCCGATTACTCCAGCGGCGATTGCCGCACAGCCTACAACGCGCTCGAGGTCGCCGCGCAACTCGTCGTGCCACCGGCTGCCGAACAATCGGGTCTTGTGTCAGGGCACGACTTCAGTCGTGCCGATAACGCACCGGATTTGGAAAGGGCTTTAGCCCCTGCCGCAAGCCTTGCCCGCCACATCACCCGCGCCATCGCCACCGAGGCCCTCCAGCAGCGCGTCCTCATGTACGACAAGACAGGCGAGGAGCACTACAATCTCATCTCGGCCCTGCACAAGAGCGTACGCAACTCCGACCCCGACGCGGCGCTCTATTGGCTGGGGCGCATGTTCGCGGGCGGCGAAGACCCGCTCTACCTCGCCCGACGCATCGTGCGCATGGCCGTTGAAGATATCGGTCTGGCCGCGCCCGAAGCCATGAACCTGTGCCTCTCGGCCCGCGACACCTACGAGTTTCTCGGTTCACCCGAGGGCGACCTGGCTCTCGCCGAGGCCGTCGTCTACCTTTGCCTCGCGCCCAAGTCGAACGCCGTCTACACCGCTTATGGCGCCGTGCAGCAGGATATTGAGCAGACCCGCCAGGAGCCCGTGCCGCTGCACTTGCGCAACGCCCCTACGCGCCTGATGAAGGAGCTGGGCTACTCCCGCGGCTACCGTTACGCCCACGACGAGGAAGACAAGGTGGCCGACATGGACTGCCTGCCCGACTCCCTCCGCGGCCGCAGCTACTACCATCCCACCCAGGAAGGCCGCGAAAAACAGTTGGCCGCGCGGATGGAAGAGATACGCAGGATCAGGGCAAGCAAACGCGGCAGATAGTCGTCCCGGAGCCCCGCATTCTCCGCCGCCTCTGTACTTGTCCGCCCCTTCTTCAGTCATTGAACTCTCAAGGGAACAGGACTACATTGGATGTGCCTTTCAAACCGACTTTGGAGACTCAAGCGAATGAAACGAGCAGCTTTCTTTGCATTGTGCGCGGCCGCACTGGCAGCCGGAACAAGCTTGGCTCAGACAGGGAGGCTGGAGCTGGTTCCGGCCCCTTTGGGTATCGCCTCTGCGCCTGCGGTTCCAGCGCATCCGTCGCCGTACAACTTCCCGGGAGTTCAGTATCCGCGCATCGAAGAAGACTCGCGGGTCACCTTCCACTTCAAGGCCCCCGACGCGCAAAAGGTGCAGGTTTCCATCGCCAACGTTCCATTCGACATGGTTAAGGGAGACGACGGCGTATGGACATACACCAGCGCGCCACAGGCCCCTGGGTATCACAACTACTGGATGATCGTGGATGGCGCAATTGTTCTCGATCCGGGCACCAACGCGTTCATCGGATACGGCCACATGTGCAATGGCTTTGAGGTTCCCGAGCCCGGAGTCGATTTCTACGACCTGAAAGACGTGCCCCACGGCAATGTGCTCATCAGGAACTACTTCTCAAAGACAGCCAACTCCTGGCGGCACATCTTCATTTACACGCCGCCCGGATACGGGACCAACAACGCAACCCGCTACCCGGTGCTTTATCTGCAGCACGGCGGCGGCGAGGATGAGCGGGTGTGGATTGAAATGGGCCGGACCAATTTGATCCTCGACAATCTGCTGGCCGAGGGAAAGGTGAAGCCCATGATTGTGATCATGGAAACCAGTGCGGTCGGTGCGCCATTTGCCGTTCCGCCTTCAGGCCCCGGCGGCGCCGGGCCTTCCGCACCCGGCGGCCCTGGACCCGGTCCGGGTGGCCTGCGCAGAGGGGGCTTTCCGGGGTTTGGTCCCGGAGGCGGAGCTTACGGCCAGTTGATGATCAACGATCTGATTCCGTGGGTCGACAGCAACTTCCGCACGCTCACCGACAAGGATCACCGCGCAATGGCGGGCCTTTCGATGGGCGGATTCATGACCCAGTCCGTTACCATGGCTAACCTCGACAAGTTCTCCTACATCGGCCTGTTCAGCGGCGGCTCTGCGGCCGGTTTTCGCGCCGGCGGCCGAGGCAGCCCGGTCCCCGCTGGCGTATCGATCCCCGCGCCTCCGCCTTTCGACATCAAGACCGTCTATAACAGCGCCATGGCCGATCCGGCGGAGTTCAACAAGAAGGTCAAGGTCCTCTTCTTCAGCTGCGGCACAGAACCCCCGCTCGAGAATCCCGATGCCTTGAAGAAGCATCAGCAAGATCTCGCCGCCGCGGGGATCACTAATAGTTACCTCTATATCTCTCCCGGCACTTCACACGAGTGGCAAACCTGGAGGAGGAGCCTCTATGTTTTCGCTCCACTTCTGTTTCGATAAGGCCCCTTCATGGGATTGAGTTGACCAATGGCAGCCATCCATTGTCCGCCCCAAAACACTCGGGACGCCTGCGGAGTTACCCGTCGGCGTCCTGACTCCTAAACCTTATCCCCTGCTCCCTATTCCCTTGCCGCGTGGGTTACAGGCAGATTGTTTATCGCGTCCATCACAATCCCCGGCGTAAGCACCTGCGGCAAGAGCACGGGATCGCTCTGGCCCGGCGTATAGAGGGCATACACAGGGACACCGCTGCGTCCCAGCGCAGTAAGCGCCTGCGTAATGGCCGGGTCTTCGCGGGTCCAGTCGGCGCGGAAGAGCGCGACGTTCTTGGCCGCAAATGCCTGCTGAACTTCGGGCCGGTTGAGGGCCACGCGCTCGTTCACCTGGCAGCTCAGGCACCAGCTTGCGGTAAAGTCCACAAACACCGGCTGCCCCGCGGCGAGCGACTTTTGAACTGCATCGGCGGTCCATGGCTGCCAAGAGTTGCCCGTCAGGGAGCCGGACGTTTTGTTTGCACGCTCCACATCCGCATCGGCGGACATATGCTGCCCATACACCGCCAGCCCCACCACGCCGGTCACAATCAGCGCCGCAACCGCCGTGGCCCAGCGCGTTGCCGGCCAGCGTCCCAGGAACCATCCGGCGATGGCCAGCAGCAAAAAGCCGAGGAGAAGTGCGGCGAGAAGATTGGCTCCGTAGGCGTTGGAAACCACCCACGCCAGCCAGATCACGGTCGCGAAGATCGGCACGCTGACGGCCTGCTTAAGAACCTCCATCCACGCGCCGGGCCGCGGCAAAAAGCGCGTCCACGCCGGCTGCAGCGTGAGCGCCACATAGGGCGCGGCCAGCCCCAGCGCCAGCGCGGTAAACACCGCGAACGTGACAACAACCGGCGCGCCCAGCGCATATCCAATGGCCGCACCCATAAACGGAGCGGTGCACGGCGTGGCGACAATCACCGCCAGAACTCCGGTAAAGAAGCTGCCCGCGTAGCCCTGCTTGGATAGCAGTGAGCCGCCAGTGCTGGTCAGCGAAAGCCCGATCTCAAATTGCCCGGCCAGCGAGAGCCCCAGGAAAAACAGCAGCCCCGCCATGAGCATGAGGAAAATCGGCGACTGGAATTGGAATCCCCAGCCGAGCGTAGCGCCCGCCGCGCGCAGCCCGAGCAACGCTCCCACCAGCAGCCAGAACGAAACCAGTATCCCGGCGGTGTAGACGAGCCCGTGCGCACGCAGCTTGTGCCGCTCCTCGGAACCGGATTGAACCAGCGCCAGTCCCTTCAAAAACAACACGGGAAAGACGCACGGCATCAGGTTCAGCAGCATTCCGCCCAGAAAGGCCAGGCCCGCTGCGCGAAAGATCTGCGCCACCGATACGGCCGCGGCCGCCGCCGGCTCGGCTACCGTCCCCGGCAGAGCCGTCAGCTCGTAGTTCCGCCCGTCTGCAAGCTCAAGAACTCCTTTTAATTGAGCTGGATTCGCCTGCAAGCTCGCGTCCTTCTTTAATTCCAGAACCAGCCCGTCTTTCGTCGGCGTCAGCTTCTGCGACGAGGGGTTGTCGATGATGTTCTGGTCCTCGGGAAAGAAGACCGCATCGGTCTCGCGCTGGCCGGTAGTAACGCCGAGGCGGAAACCGGTGGGCGTGGGCTCGAAGATGGTGTGGTCGGATGTGGGCAGAGGTTTGGGAAGTCGGGCAACCAGCCGATCGTAGATATTCCTTTCCGGCGTGATCTCGATAACCTCGACGCCTGTGGGCGGTATCGCGCGCTGAACACTCAGCTCAGCTTTCCCCGGAATGCAAACCTCGCGGCAGACCAGCCAGCCGACCTTTGCTGATAGGGTCGCCGGCCCCGGCGCCGCGTTCCTTGCCACTTCGAGCGCGAACGGGAAGAGAACCTCGTCTTCATAACCGAAGTCCATCAGCGGGCCGAGCGGTAAACGCTTTGGCGCGGGAAACTCGAGCGGGCTCGCCGTGATGCCGTTAGGCAGAGTCCACTTGATGTGTGGAGGCTCTCCGGAATCTCCCGCATTTGACCAGTAAACGTGCCAGCCGGGATCGAGTTTGAAGTACAGTCCCGCTTTCGAACCTTCGCCGGGGTTCAGCTGCGCCTCTGGAACGATTAGCTGCACATGCACATGCAAGGCGTCGGCGGAGTTCGAGACGGCACGAGCAGAAAGGGCGCTGCCCAGCAAGGCAGCGAACACGAAGATCAGTCGATGATTGCGCATTGGGAGTAAGGATCGAAGCTCCTGCCGATTGGAGTCAGTTTACCGGTAAGAGGGTTCAAGAAGAGGCGGGTTATTGACTTTGGGGACAGAGAGAAGGAAACGCACGGCCAACCGGCTCCGGCAGATCATAGACGCTTCCAGTTTACCGGAGCCGACCGAATCGCACCGTCCATTACCGATCCAGCACCGAACCATCAATGCGCGGCCGCTGGCTGAGAGGCATTGCGCGGGTCGCCAACATCGTCGACGCGGAGCGTGAGCACGGCTGCAACGATGAAAAATACGCCGCCAGCCACCACCGCCGCCAGGCGGTTTTCGTGGAGCAGGTGAACCATCACCCAGCCGAATCCGAGCGAGGCAATGATCTCCGGCGCGACGATGAAGACGTTGAAGATGCCCATGTAAACGCCGTTTTTGCCTGGAGGCAGCGAGTCGGCAAGTATGGCAAAGGGCATGGACAGGGTGCTGGCCCAGGAGATGCCGACCCCGGTCATGGAGAGCAGCAGCAGATACTTGGAGTGGATGACGGCCACCGAAAGCAGGCCGAGGGCTCCCGCCAGCAACGAAAGGCAGTGGGTGGTCTTGCGCCCCAGTTTTGCGGCCAATGGCGGCAGCGCGAAGGCGAAGATGAAGCAGACGGCCGAGTAGATGCCGAAGCAGGCGCCGCCCCACGCTTCACCCTCGGCGTAGAGCGATGAGGTGGTATCGGTGGCGCCAAATACATTGCGGGCCACGGCCACCGGAAAGTAAAGCCACATGCAGAAGAGCCCGAGCCAGTTGGCCAGTTGCACCCAAGCCAGTTGGCGCATGGCACGGGGCATGTTCACGAAGTCCTTGCCAATCTCGGCGAGGGTTGCGGTGAATCCGGCGTGACGGCTCTTTTCTTTGCGGAAGGCCTCGAGATCGTCAGGCGGGTACTCCGGGGTGGTGAAGATGGTCCACAGCACGGCGCCCAGGAAGGCGACCGCGCCGATATAGAAGCTGAAGCGCACCGTGAAAGGAATTGAGCCCGCGGCAGCGGTGCCGCTCACGTGGAAGACATGAATCATGATGAGCGGCAGGAACGAAGCCATCACAGCGCCCAGTCCGATGAAAAGGCTCTGCATGGCGAAGCCCTGCGTGTTCTGCTCCGGGGGCAGCAGGTCAGTAACAAAGGCGCGGTAGGGCATCATGCTGATGTTGATGCAGCCGTCGAGAACCCATAGCAGGCCGGCAGCCATCCAGAGCGAGGCGCTGTGAGGCATCAGGATGAGCGCGGCGGAGCTGAGCAGGGCTCCGACCAGGAAGTAGGGCCGGCGGCGTCCCAATCGCGTCCAGGTGCGGTCGCTGGCGCGGCCCACAAGAGGTTGCACGATCAATCCGGTGAGCGGAGCGGCGAGCCAGAGGATGGGAATCTGGTCGGCGCGCGCGCCCAGGTACTCGTAGATGGCGCTCATGTTGGCCATCTGCAGTCCCCAGCCGAACTGAATGCCGAGAAATCCGAAACTGAGATTCCAAATCTGCCAGAAGGTGCGCGGCTGCTTGTTCATCGGGAGTGATTCCTCTCGCTAGCGTTCATATAGATTGGCCAGCTCGCGCAAGCGCGTGGCCAACGCGGCATCGAGCACGCCCGGCCGGCAACGCCACTTCCAGTTGCCGCTCACGGTGCCCGGCAGGTTCATGCGCGCCGCGCTGCCCAGGCCGAGGACGTCCTGCACGGGGACGATGACGGTATCGGCAATCGAGCTGAAGACGGCACGAATCAACGCCCAGTGAATCTGCGATTCGTCGGTGATGTTCAGGTAAGCGCGAGCGAAGTCGTGCTCCCTGCGGACTTCTTCACGTGTGCGCGTCGAGTCGGCGCCGCCGGAGTTCCTCCACCAGCCTTGGGCGGTGTCGTTGTCGTGACTGCCGGTGTAGGCGACCAGGTCGCGCGTGTAGTTGTGCGGACGGAACGTGGGCGCCTGCACATCGGTCCCGAAGGCAAATTGAAGGATGCTCATTCCCGGCAGATTGAAACGGTGGCGCAGCCGCTCGACGGGCGGCGTAATCACTCCCAGGTTTTCGGCCACAATGGGCAGCTCGCCGAACTCTTTTTCCAGAGCCAAAAGCAAAGCTTCGCCCGGCGCGTGCACCCAGCGGCCGTTGATAGCGGTTGTCTCGGTGCCGGGGACCTCCCAGTACGCTTCGAAGCCGCGGAAGTGGTCCAGGCGGACCAGGTCAAAGAGCGCCAGGGCGGAGCGGAAACGCGCGATCCACCACGCAAATCCGTCCTCCTCCATTCGCTCCCAGCGATAAATCGGATTGCCCCACAACTGGCCTGTGGCGCTGAAGTAATCAGGAGGAACGCCGGAGACCGCAGTAGGCTGGCCGAGCGAGTCAAGGTGAAACAGATCGGGACGGGCCCAGACGTCGGCGCTGTCGTGGGCCACGTAGATGGGGATATCGCCCATCAGGCATATGGAGCGAGCCTCACACCAGTTCCTCAGCTCCTTCCACTGGTGGAAGAACTCGAACTGCCAGAAGCGGATGGTCTGCAATTGCGCTTCGCGGGAGCGGGCGAACTCGGCCAGCGCGGGCGGCTCGCGGTCGCGCAGCGCCGGTTCCCATCTGGTCCACGCGACGCCCTGGTGCGCTGCCTTGAGGGCCATGAAGAGGGCGAAGTCCTCAAGCCATTCAGCCCCTTCGCAGAAGCGCGCGAAGGCGGCGCGGTCGTCGCCGGAGGCATCGGCAAAGAAGCACTCGGCCGCGCGGGAGAGCAACGGCATCTTGAAGCGCGCAGCGGCTGCGTAATCGACCGTATCGAGCGGAAACTCAGGCGGGTTGGCAAGATCGGCGCTGGACAGCAGACCGCGATCGCGCATTAGGTCGAGGCTGAGCAGCAACGGGCTGCCGGCAAAGGCTGAAAAGCACTGGTAGGGAGAGTCGCCGTAGCCGGTGGGATGAAGGGGCAGAACCTGCCAGAGCTTCAGGTCGGCGGCATGAAGAAAACCTGCAAATTCGCGCGCCTGGAGCCCCAGATCGCCGATGCCATAAGGGCCAGGCAGCGAAGTGCAATGCAACAGCAAACCACCCGAGCGTGGAGATTTCACCCGGCAAAAATACGCCCGTCTCCTCACTGCGGTCAAGGATGGCACGCACCAGCTTCGGCTATCACCGCTGGCTTGCCGACTCGCTAGCCCTTCCACGCCGCATGCCTGCGGTAAATGCAGTCATTCTGCACGCACTTGACCCCGGCGACGCGCGCACGAGCCACGGCTTCGTCATGCACCACCCCGTCCTGCAGCCAGAGATACTTGATCCCCAGCCGGATCGCGTCGTCCACAATCGGTGGCACGTGTTCGCTGGCCCTGAAAACGTCAACCAGGTCGATCCCCTTACCCGTCTGCTCGCGCGCCGCGGCCTGCGCCGCTTCAAGGTCCGGGTAGCACGGCTTGCCCAGCACTTCATTGAGCGCCGGATTCACCGCGAAGACCTTGTACCCCACATTCTTGAGGTACTTGCCGATGTTGTGGCTCGCCCGCCAGGGTTTGTCGCTCATGCCCACGACGGCGATGTTCTTCGCCTCGCGCAGCATCTCGTCGATAGTTGCCGGATCATTCGGCATCTGTCCCCCGGCCTCTAGTGCCTATTGCCTAGACCCTAGTGCCTGCCCCTACACTTCCATCTCATCGTCCGCCCCGGTTGCCACTGCAGTGCCGCGACGCTTGGCCAGCAGATAGCCGCGCAAAAAAGGTTCGAGATATCCGTCCAGCACCTTGTCCACATCGCCCACTTCCACCTTGGTGCGATGATCCTTGGCCATGCGGTAGGGTTGCAGCACGTAACTGCGAATCTGCGATCCAAAGTTGATGTCGAGCTTTGAGTCTTCGAGCTTCTTGCTTGCCGCGCGTTTCTTTTCGAGCTCGTATTCATAGAGCCGCGATCGCATCATCTTCATGGCCTTATCGCGGTTCTTGTGCTGCGAGCGCTCGTTCTGGCACTGGACGACAATTCCCGTGGGAATGTGCGTCATGCGCACCGCCGAGTCGGTCGTGTTCACGTGCTGGCCGCCCTTGCCGCCTGAGCGATAGGTGTCAATGCGCAGGTCTTCCAGCTTCAAATCCACCTGGATCGTCTCGTCGATCTCCGGCGAAACATAGACCGATGCAAACGAAGTGTGCCTGCGCTTGGCCGAGTCGAACGGCGAAATGCGCACCAGCCTGTGCACGCCGCTCTCGCCCGCCAGCATGCCAAACGCGTACTCACCCGTGATGGTAAAGGTGGCGCTCTTGATGCCCGCCTCTTCGCCATCCTGGTAGTCGTTCATCTCGGTCTTAAAGCCCTGCTGCTCGGCCCAGCGCAGATACATGCGCATCAGCATCTCGGCCCAGTCCTGGCTTTCGGTGCCGCCCGCGCCGGGATGCACGGTCACAATCGCGTTCAGCGCATCGGCCTCGCCGTTCAGCATGGTGCGCGCTTCAAGCTCTTCGGTAAAAGTCCTCAGATCTTTGATGCCCTTTTCCAAATCCAGCAGAACATCCTCGCCCTCGCGCGCCAGCTCAAAGTAGGCGTCGATGTCGCTGGTGCGGCGCAACAACTCTTCGTCGTCGGCGACGAGCGATTCCAGGCGCTTTTTGTCGCGCATCAGCGGCTTGGTGGCGTTTGGATCGGACCACAGCGCCGGATCGGCCAGCCTGGTTTCTATGTCTGAGAGTTCCCTGCGGATACGGGCAGGGTCAAAGATACTCCCGCAGGTCGCGCACTTGATCGCGCACGGGAGCGTAGGCAAATTCGAGATCGTTCAACGCCATTTTGCTTTTATGACCTGACTTTGGATAGCAAGTTCGCGAGTCGGCAAGTCAGCGAGTCAGCGATTCTGCATCGCTCTGCTCGCGGCCCAGCCAACTACGCCTATTGAAAGTATGGCACACAGCCACGCAAACACGTCGCCATGCCCGGTGTAGAAGGTAGTGTCGCCGCGGTAGCCAAACTCAGCCGGCAGCGCGTCCTCCTTGTGCCGGGGAATGCTCTGCCGCACGCGGCCGTAAGGATCGATCGCCGCCGTCACGCCGTCGTTGGTGGCGCGCAGAATCCAGCGCCGGTTCTCGATGGCCCGCATCCGCGTCATGTTCAGGTGCTGCCACGGAGCGCTGGTATCGCCATACCATCCGTCGTCGCTCAGGTTCACAAAAACCTCGGCGCCGTTGCGCGCAAACTGCCGCACCTCGTCGGCAAACACCGCCTCATAGCAGATGAAGATGCCGTAGCGGTGCATCGCGCCCTTGCTGTCGGCCAGATGGAAGACCTTGCGGTCTTCTCCGGGGGTGAATGAGGCAACCTTGCCGGTGAGCTTGTGCGCGAAATAGAAGAGCTTGGCGAACGGTATGTACTCCCCGTAGGGGACCAGATGAATCTTGTCGTAACGGCCCAACTGCTTGCCTCCGGCGTCGAACACCATCGCAGAAACGTAGTCCCGCCACTTGCCGTCTTCCCGATCGAAATCCGATCCAATGCCGTTTACCACCAGCGGAGCCTGGATTGCAGGCGCCACATCGGCCATGGAGCGCTTGAATCGAGGATCCTGCTCAAAGTAGGGCGCTGGCGACTCGGGCCAGGCCACCAGGTCAGGGTGAGTCGGGTAGGGCGGGCAAACGATCTCGCCCTCAGGCGCGCCGGTCTGTGGCAATCCCGCGATGTAGGTTTTGCAGTTCTCACCACCCATGTGGATGAAATCGGCGATGTGCTGCTCCCACTCGCCCGGCCCGTTCCAGTAGCCGGTGTGCTCCACGTCGAGGTCAGGCTGGATGAGGACGGCGGTTGCGGTGGTGGGGGCCTCGCGGGGCAAGACCTCATAGCCGAAGTACAAAACCTGAAGGCCAAGCGCGATACAAAACACCCAGGAGCCTGCCTTGTGCGATCCCTTTAACGAGTCAAATACCTTCAACCAAAGTGAAGCGTAAAGCGCACTCACCACGACCAGCACAAAGCTGATCCCATAAACGCCCGTCCATGGCGCGAGCAGCGTCAGAATGCCATTGTCCACCTGCGAGTACCCAAGCTGGTCCCACGGCACGCTGGTGATGCGCGCGCCGGCCAACTCCAGCGTTACCCACAAAATCGGCGCAAAGACGAGCGCCAGCCGGGTCGAGCCCGTCACGCGGCGCACCAGTTGCAATCCCCAGCCGAAGAGCCCGAAATAGAGCCCCAGCACCAGGCTGAACCCCAACAACAGCAACAACGAAACAGCAGGCGGCAGCCCGCCATGGATCAGCATGGTGTCATAGATCCAGTAGCAGTTGCCCACGTACCACAGCACGCCGCAAACGTAGGCCAGCAGAAAGGCTCGGCGCAGCGGCCGGGGCCCGTGCGTGCAGACATCGGAGAGCACTGCCCAGATGAGCGGCGCCAGCGCGAACCACGCAAAGATGGCGCGCCATGGCGGCATCGGCCCGGCCAGCGGAAACGGCAGTTCCAGTAATCCGGCCGAAAGACCTGCAGCGGCCCACAAACACCACTGAGGCACGGCTCGTTTGGGCGCGGGTGTTTCGGGCGAACTGGGCTGCATACTGCCCTGAGTTTAAAGCATTTGCCGCCACGATTTGTGAATAGCGGTGAAATGGCTGCAGCGGCGGGTAAAATCCGGGGTCCCCAGCGACGGGTCTTGGTCACTGGGGTGGAAATCCGGGTTACAATCGAACCCATGCAGCTCGCCCTCCTCGGAATGCGTGTTCTTGAGGCGATGTTCTTCCTCGGCCTCGTCGGCTCGGCCATCGTGATCATCATCAGCTTTGTTGAAGATGGCAAAGAGCTTTTCAGCAAAGAAGAGTAAACTCGCCCCCTCCCCTCCCTGTCCCTCTGTCTCTCCGGCGCGTATTTGTGATTTCTTTATTTTCTATTGACACTGCTTTTATTCGGCAATAGACTCAGCGCAGAGCGGCAGTTCCACGCCCTCCGATTTCGACGCCGGCCTGAAGCGCCGGCATTTTTGCGATGGCATCCACCCGAACGACCACTGCTCCTCCGTCCGACCGCGTCCGTCTGATTGTGGCATCGTCGGTGATGCTCACCTTCATCTCGTTCTGGCGAGCCGCTGCCATTGTTCTCAACGATCTTGGTTCTTCAGCCTTTTACGCGGGCGGCATCGCCGAGCAGGCGGTGGGAGCAGCCGCGCCCTGGTTCATCCTCGGCATCATGCTCTTCAGCTTCGCGGTGCGCGCGGTGTACGTCGAAAGCTGCTCGATGTTCACTCGCGGCGGCGTCTATCGCGTCGTCAAAGAGGCCCTCGGCGGAGGTTTCGCAAAACTCAGCGTCTCGGCGCTGATGTTCGACTACATCCTTACCGGCCCCATCTCGGGCGTCTCGGCCGGCCAGTACATCACCGGCCTCATGAACGAGCTGATGACCGTGGCCAATCAAAGCCACTGGCTGCCGCCCGCGCTCATGGACGCTCACGGCCATCCCTTACAGTTCAACATGGACTACACCTCGGCGCTGTTTGCCGCGATAGTTACCTTTTACTACTGGTGGCAGAACATCAAGGGCATCGAGGAGTCGAGCGACAAGGCATTGCGGGTTATGCAGATCACCACCGTCATGGTGGTGATTTTGCTTATCTGGGGCGTTTACTCCGTCTTCATTCGCGGCATTCATTTGCCACCCTCGCCGATTCCCAGCCATCTGCACTTCAGTGAAGATGCGCAGGGCTTTCTCAAGCATCGCGGACTTCCCATCCTGGGCCTGTTCGGCATCCTCATGGCCTTCGGCCACTCCATCCTGGCCATGAGCGGAGAAGAGAGCCTGGCGCAGGTGAATCGCGAGATCGCGCACCCCAAGCTCAAGAACCTGAAGCGCGCGGCGATCGTAATCGCCATTTACAGCCTCATCTTCACCGGTGGTGCCACGCTGCTGGCTTCGATGCTCATTCCCGACAAGCCACGCGTAGAGGTCTATGCCAATAACCTCATCGCCGGCCTGGCGATGTACATGGTCGGCCCGCTCTTCTGGCGCATTATCTTCCGGATCTTCGTGGTGCTGGTCGGCTTCCTCATCCTCTCCGGTGCCATTAACACCTCCATCATCGGCTCGACCGGCGTGCTGATGCGCGTGGCCGAGGATGGCGTGCTCACCGACTGGTTCCGCAAGCCGCATCGCAGGTTCGGCACCAGCTTTCGCATCATAAACTTGGTCTTCATCCTCCAGATGTTCACCATCATCGTGAGCCGCGGCAACGTGATCATGCTGGGTGAAGCGTACGCCTTCGGCGTCATCTGGTCGTTCACCTTCAATTCGCTGGCCATGCTGGTGCTCCGCAGAAAGTACCACGGCGAGCGCGGCTGGAAGGTTCCGCCGAATATCCGCATTGGCAAAACCGAGATTCCCGTCGGTCTGATCTCGGTATTCATGGTGCTGCTCTCCACGGCCGTTGTGAATCTGTTCACCAAGTCCGTGGCCACCGTCAGCGGCATTGTGTTTGCCGCCGGATTCTTCATTGTCTTTACCATCAGCGAACGCCGCAATCTGCGCCAGCACGAACTCACCGCGCGGCAGATGAAAGATTACTTTCAGCTCGAGCATCAGGATACGGTGAGCCGCGAATCGGCGGCCCTGCGCCCCGGCGGCCTCATGGTTACCATGCGCGACCCCAGCAATCCTGTCGCGCTCAAGTGGACGCTGGCGCGCACCGACACCGACGAACGCGACGTGGTTGTGATCAGCGTGCGCATGATGGGCGTTGGCGGGCCTGAGTTCCTGAGCGCCGAGCAGCAGAGCTTCAGCGAGCACGAGCAGATGATCTTCACCAAGGCTGTTTCAGTGGCTGAGAGCTTCGGCAAGAAGGTTTCGCTGCTGGTAGTACCGGCGGGCGATGTTTTTGCCGCACTGGTGCAGGCGGCCAATTCGCTCGAGGTCGACACGATTGTGTCGGCTCTCTCCAGCTCTATGACTGCTGAGGACCAGGCGTTTCACATGGGCCAGGCCTGGGAGGCGCTGCCCGAGCCCAAACGCCAGTTCAACTTCTATATCATCGGGCCGGGCGGCGAGACCAAGGTCTTCTTCATCGGCCCGCACGCGCCAACGCTCAGCCCTGACGATGTGCAGCTGGTTCATCGCTTGTGGCTCAACATGCGCCGCGACCCTTCGGCCGCCGATTTGCACCACAGCGACATCATCACCTTTGCGTTGTCTCGCCTGGCCGGCCAATACGCGCGCGAGAAGGCCGAGATCCTGCGCGACCTTAAGAACTGTCGCGCTTCCGGCGACTCACCTGCCGTCCCCCGGCTCGGCGGCCAGGGAACCCCATCCCAGTACTCCACCATCGACCAGCCGTCGCGCGCCATCCGGCAAACCAGAGATCAGTGATCAAGGATCAGTGGTCAGAGATCAGAGGTGAGTCCCCTGGTCCCTATTCCCTATTCCCTAGTCCCCCAGTCCCTACCTCTCGTACACCTCTCCCGGCTTCCAGCTCACCACTTTCACCCCCGGCTCAACCAGTGCGGCCAGCTGTTCGGGCGTACCCGTCAGCGGCGGGAAGGTTCCCCAGTGGATGGGCAGAATCACTTCGGGCTTCAAGAGCATGCTCGCGAAGGCTGCCTCCTTTGGATCCATGGTGTAGAAGCCGCCGATGGGCAGCATCGCCACCGTGGGGTTGTAAAGCTCGTGAATCAGCTTCATATCGCCGAAGACGCAGGTGTCGCCCGCGTGGTAAAGCACCGGCCCGCCCTCGATCGAGACTATGAATCCCGCCGCGACGCCAACGTAGTGGGTTCCCTTTTCGTTCTGCGCGCCCGACGAGTGCTTGGCGTCGACCATCGTCGCCGCCGCGTCTCCGATTGTGACCGTCCCGCCCAGGTTTATGCCGACGGTCTCCGTAACGCCTTGGCCGGCAATATAGTCCGCCAGCTCGTAGATCGCTACCACCTTCGACCCGTGCCGCTTGGCGACCGGCGCGGCGTCGCCGATGTGGTCGCCGTGCCCGTGCGTCAACAGAATCGCATCCAGCTTCGAGGGCAGGTCGAATTCCTTCGGATATTTCGGATTGTGCTGGATGAATGGGTCGACAAGAATGTTGGTTCCCTTGGGGGTCTGGATAAGGACGGTAGCGTGGCCAAGCCAGGTAATGCGGGTTCTTGCGGTTGGGCTCATGATTTTCTCCTTGATTTGAGAAAGGTTAAGTTCGTTTCGAACGCGAAGGAGAGCTTTAAATCGGCTGCCTCTTGAGAATTAACGCTTGACGCCGCTTGGTGGCAAGCGTACGCTACCTCCAAAGGCGAACATATGGCGAAGATAGATTCGCTCTTCCCCATCCTGCAGCCCTCCCCCGTCGGCCCGCTGGCGCGCTCCGCCTCACAGGCGCCGCTACACTCTGCCGGCCACCTTACCGAGTACCGCCCGCTGCCCTCAAAATCCATCCTCGGCAAAGTGGTCTCAAAGCGCGGGTTGCCCTTCACCCACGCCATCAACCCCTACCGCGGCTGCGAGTTCGCCTGCCGCTACTGCTATGCCCGCTACACCCATGAGTTCCTCGAACTGCGCTCGCCGGAGGAGTTCGAACGCAAGATCTTCTTCAAGCAAAACGCCGCCTGGCTGCTCGAACAGGAGCTGAAGAAACTCAAACCGGGCACCGAGATTGCGCTGGGCACCGCAACCGATCCCTACCAGCCGATCGAGCGCAGACAACTCGTTACCCGCTCGCTGCTTGAGGTCTTTGCCCGCACCAGCGGCTTTCGCCTCGGGATCGTTTCCAAGTCCACGCTCATCACCCGCGATCTTGACCTGCTCACGCAGATCGACAGGCGCCACGCGCTCACCGTGCACATCACCGTAACCACGATGAACGTAAAGCTGGCTCGCACGCTTGAGCCGCGAGCCCCGCGGCCCGATCTGCGCATCGCCGCGCTGGCCGAGCTTCGCCAGGCCGGAATCCGGGCCGGCGTGAACTGCTCACCGCTGATGCCTGGAATCACCGACACCCGCTCATCGATCGCAGCCGTTGCCCGCGCCGCCGCCCGCGCAGGGGCGGAGTTTTTCTTTGCCGGAGCGCTCTTCCTCAAGCCCTGCTCCCAGCCCACATTTTTTGCCTTTGTGCGCGAGCATTTCCCCACACAGGCGGAGGCCTACCGGCGGCGATACGAAAAAAGCGCCTTCGTCTCCGCCGAATACCGCAAGCGCATCGGCGACCTGGTCGAATCCATCCGCCGCGAATACAAGCTGAATGTACGCATCGGCGATTCGAGCTGGAATCCAGCTCCCACGCCGCAAATCGAAATGCAGCCCTGGCTGCCATTCAGGAGTTGATCGCAATGCGAGATCGCCAGGCCCGGCGCAGTCGAACTCGTTCGCTAGCCTCTAGTCCCTCAGTCCCTGGTCCCTGTCTTTATCGCGTCATGATCACTTCAGAAACGCTGTCCTTGGCCAGGAATTGACGGTGACCCGACCACCCGGCGAAGAGCCTTTCGATGCTGCGATTGGTGAATGCGCGCTGGATGGGCACGGATTGCGCAATCTGCATCTCCACGTCGTCGGCCGCGGTTACATGGAAGCGGCAGTGCGCCGTCTCCTCGCCATGCGTGCGCGTGTGGAAAAACGCCAGCACCTGGCCACCGGGATTCATCGCATCAAACAGTCGCATCACCACCGGAGCAACAAAGGCTTCAGGCAGATAATCGAGCGCGGTCCACAGCAGAACCAAGTCGAAGGTGCGCCCGCCAAAGTTCATGCTTTGATCGAGAAAACCTTCAACATTCCACTTCGGATTTCCCTCTTCGTCCTTTTCCGTGTGCCAGTCTTCGCTCCATGCGTCTTGAACCAAATCGGCCAGAAAGATGCTGTGTCCAAGTTCCGTAAGAAAACGGATGTTTGCAGGCGAGGTGCTGCCAACGTCGATCACGCGCAACCCCGGCTCGGACTGCAGCCGCTTGCGCAACACGGCCCAGCTACCGGAGTGGCGCGGCACCCTGGGGCCGGCCAGAGGGATTACGGAGGCCGTGGAGCCTCCGCCCTGCTTCTTTTCGAACCAGTTCAGCAACCTTCAACCCTCTCGATTGAGGTGGTCAAGCTACGCCGAAGCCAGAGTAGCCCTACCCCGAAAGCACACCCGCCAAGTGGCTTCATCCTCAAGGAGAAGCCACCCTCGAAGATCTCAGCCGGGGCGCGACTACTCTGGTTTCGCTCGAGTAGCGCCCGGGCGCAGCGTTCCTGCTTAGAAGATGCTGCCGGACTGGTGCGCGTTGGCAGTTTCGGGCTGTTTGGCCGCGCCCTGGGTCAGATCCACCTTGCCGCGGAAGACCGCGTTGTCTTCAACTGCCAGGCGCAGAGCGCGAATATCGCCCTCCATCGAGCATCCCGCGCGCAACTCTACGCGGCCGCTGGCCACTACGTTTCCCTGGACATGGCCCAGAATCAGCACGTCCTTGGCGCTGAGATCCGCGGCCACGCTGGCGCTGGGGCCAATCGTCAGCCGGCTTTCGGTCAGGTTCACGGTTCCTTCCACGCGCCCGTCAACAATCAAATCCTCGCTGCCTTTCACTTCGCCGCAAATGATCACGCTCTTGCCGATGCGTGCGGGAGTACTCTCCACTGGCATGGTGTTTCCTTCTCCTGGCCACGGAATTGTCGCTTTCGGGAAGCTCGGAGGCGCTCCGGTCTGTGCTGGTCGGACGCCTGGCCTGCAGGTGCGGTTAAGTCTGATCCCGCGCCGCTCGGGTTCCCGGACGATTGTGGTCCCTGCCCGAACTATAGCAGCAACCTGTCAGTCATGCGTGAAGCACTGCATCCGATCAGGGTCCACGGTTGTCTAATAGGGAAATGGGACAGTCTCAAAACCGAACAGCGGGTCCCGCCGCTGGCCGTGGGCTTGTGCTCAGGCTCATCCCTCTCTCTTGTCTGCTGGCTGGCGTCACCCTGGCCGGAGCGCAGCCGGCGGCCGGTTCCCTTTCGCCGGCAGAGGCCCAGGCCCTGGTCAATCGCGCGCTGGCCAACGAACTGCGCTCCGCCCAGGACTCGACCCATCCCATGCGCTACGTTCTGCATAAAATCACCCCGCGCCTGACTACGACCAAGCAGGTCGTCGAAACCAGGGACGGCGCTGTAGCCCGTCTGACCGCAGTCTTCGACAAGCCTCTTTCCGCCGCCGCCGAGCAGCAGGAAGAAGCGCGGTTGGACGGGCTCAGGCGCAACCCGGGTATGCAACATCATCGCAAGCAATCTGAGGATGCGGACACCACGCGGGTGCTAAAGGTGCTGCGCGAGCTTCCCTATGCATTTACCTACCAATATGCCGGGCCCATTGACTCATCCTCCGGCACAATCCAGAAATTCACCTTCAAACCCAGCCCGGATTTCTCGCCACCCGATCTTGAAACGCAGATCCTCACCGAAATGATCGGCGAAATCTGGATCGACGCGGCCAAAGAGCGGGTAACGCGCCTTCAAGGCCATCTCGACCAGGATGTCGATTTCGGCTGGGGCATTCTGGGGCGGCTTAACAAGGGCGGCTGGATCAGGATCGACCAGGCCGACGTGGGCAGCAACCAGTGGCGCATCGTCCACATTCAGATGCAGATGAGCGGCCGCGTCATCTTTAGGACCCGCGTCTTCGACACCACCGAAGACGAGTCGGGGTTCAACCCGGTTCCGCTGCGAATGAGCTACCTCCAGGCCATCCAAATGCTGCGCGGCGAGTCGAATTAGCACGAATGCAGTCGCTGCTCGCTCCGACGAGCCAAGGACGCCCCAGAGCCCACCCGGCTCCGCGCCGTAGGCGCAGCGTACGTTAGCCCCGCGCTTCGCCGGGGTCCCCAAGAAACGGCCTTTGTTTCTTGGGGTGGAAGCGTGGGGGAAAAGTCCCAATAATCTACGGGAGTCCCGTAGGGACGGCGCCCAACAGCTCCGCAGGAATGCCCATGATCGAAACAGGTTTCTCGCACCAATGAAAAACGGCGCACCCATCGGATGCGCCGCCTTTCAACTGCTGTAAGGTTTGCTGTTTACTTCACCTTCAGGATGATCATGGCGAAGGTGAACAGCGTAAGCGACTCGATGAACGCCAAGCCGATAATCATGAACGTCATCAGCGCCGGCCGGGTTCCGGGGTTGCGCGCCAAAGCCTCGGTGGTTGAGCCAACCGCACGTCCCTGGCCAAGACCGCAAAGACCGGCCGCCAGTCCCATGCCCAGTCCGACGCCGACGGGAGCAAGATCCATCACTGCCGAGCCGCCATCCGCGAAGGCCGGAACGGCGAAGCACAGCGCCGCCAGGGCCATAAACACATATTGAAGTTTCCGCATAGTTCTCCAGCTTCCCTATGAATTAGCTGCCAGTGGGTGGTTGAGGCTCACCGTGCTGGCCCCCTCACGCTCGCAACCTATCCGTTTTACCCGGAGCGGAAGCGCTCTCCGGCGGAATCTTTTTTAGCTGTCAGCTCTCAGACGTCAGCTTTCAGCTTCTTTTTCGGCCAACCAACCGATGCGGCTCTTACCGACGGTCCTGGAAACTCGCACATCGGAGCCGATAGCTGAAAGCTGACAGCTGACAGCTGACAGCTGAAGGCTGCCTTTAGTGGTCGTGCGCCACTGCCATGCCGACGTAAATCGTCGACAGCAGCATGAAAACATACGCCTGAATCAACGCCACAAACGCGTGCAGGCCCAGAAACGCGGTCGGCGCCAGCAGCGGAATCATCGAGAAGCAGATCAGCGCAAGCAGATCGCTGGCCAGCATGTTGGCGTAAAGACGGATAGTGAGCGACATCATGCGCGCCAGGTGCGAGATGACTTCCACCGGGAACAGCAGCCACGACATCCACCACACCGGCCCTGCAAACTCCTTGATGTAGCCCACCGGCCCATTGACCCGAACACCATGGTAGTTGTAATAAAGAAACGCCAGCACCGCGAGGGCGAGCGGGACAACCGGGTCGCTCGTCGGCGTCACCACGCCGGGCACCAGGCCGAGAAGGTTATTCAACAGAATAAAAAGCAGAATGCAGGTAACAAAGGCCTGGAATCGCTGGTAGCCATGCCCGATTACCTGTTCTGCCTGGTTCCCGGTAAATCCGTGGATGATCTCGGCAATCTGCTGGGCCGGTCCGGGTTTCTCCACTGAGAGCGTCAGCCGGACAACGATGAAAAAGCAAATGAGAAAACCGGCAACCAGCAGCTCCATCGCAAAGGTGCCGCTGATGGGTGCAGACGTATCGGCTGGATGATATCCGACCAGGTGCATCAGCCAGAGGGCGGCGCCGCCAAAGATCAGATTCACAAAATGGGTAATAACGCTTTCAATGAACATCTTGAATCGGCTCTTTTCGTTTCTGAGCCGGAATCGTGTCTGCCGGCCTGTACATTTCAACCCCGGATCAGGCGAATTCCCTCCCAGATGATGGCCAGAAGCGCGAGCCCAAGGCCGCATAGAAGGGCGATTGCCGAGCCCTGTATCCACTTCAGGCTAACATAGATGACCACCCCAAATACGATCAGCCGGAGGGCAAATAGAGTGACTGCAATCACCGTTCCTCGAGCCGTCTTCTGGTTGTCGAGCCTGGCATTGATGAAGCGGACCAGACGCCGCCACTCAAGTGTGCTGGCGGCCGAAACCGCCGCGCCCGACGCCAGCATCGCGGCATCTCTCCAGCCTGAGGCCTTCCACAACGCCAGGGAGGCAACCACCCCCAGGATCACGATGTTTCTGAATGCGCGCTTCAGCATCGCTTCCGGGTCTGGCATTGCGCCCTGGGCAGTTTGTTGCTGTTCTTCCGTCATTGCTTGTCTTCGTTCCCGGCGCCGTCCTTTTCAGTCCCCTGCCCACCTGCCATCGTAATCGTGAGCCTGACCGCCCCGATCAGTCCTGCCAGAATGCCGAAGACAACTCCGGCCGTGGCAATCCAATGCGTGTGCAGCAGTTTGTCGAGCCCGGCCCCGCCCAGCCAGCCGATAAAGCCGGCGCACGGCGGCACCAGCGCAATTTGGATCATTTTTTCGGCCTGGACGATCGAGTTCACCAGCGCGGAGCCTTTGCCGCGCGGGTTCGAGTCCGGAATAGGGCGTTGATAAGGCATCCATCGTGGTTATACACGAGTGGTGCGCTTCTGCGCGAAGCGGCCGCGGCTACTTACTCGGAGTTGCAGTGGCAAGAGCCGAGGCTTTCAGCCGGTACCTGCCTTCGTCGTCGCTCACCTGCGCGAACTTCAGGTCGCGGTCCACCTCGCTGCTGCCATCCGCTCCGGCGCCGTAATTGTGCTCTTTGAGCTTGACCAAAACCTCAAAATAATAGGTTTTGCCGGCCTCGGCGGTGAACTCCGCCACTCCCACCTTCTCCCTCAACCAGGGGAGGGCCGATTGCCAACCCGTACAAAGATGGTGCTCGCCGGGCGCGACGTCAACGGTAAAGTACGAGTTGCCCTGGGTAGCGCCAACCCACGCTCCATCCAAACCAAAACGGCTGGTGGGCGTGCCGCAACTCCAGCAAGCCATATTCCTGTCCAGAACCTCGATGAGGACAACGCGCGCCTTTCTCGCATCGGGAGGCTCAGGTGCGGGCGAGTTCTTTTGGGTTTTCACATCAAATTGGACCTTATCGTCGCCGCAGGCATCGGGAAGCGTGGTGCACCGGGCCTGAATCACGAATGCGAGCGAAACAAGAAAGAGGCATGCGCCGATGGCTTGCTTCATGAGGAATCTCCTGGTTAGCTTCGATGCGGCCTGCCTTGCATTTCCTCCGAATTGTCACAAGCAGCGGTGACAGCGATCACGCGGTTACAGGGGTTCCAGGATTGCTATACCCCGGAGCCGCTGTACATGAGTCGTCCCTACCCCAAGAAGGGACGACCTTGCACAAAAGCTGGATGGGGTACGCCTATCCTGGAACCGCTCTAGCGCTGCGTGGCCAGCGAATCGCCAGCCGGTATACTGGCGGTTGGACCATCCAACGATGGACCGCAAAGGAATAACCCGTGTTCGACTCCGATTTTGAGGACGATCTCTTCAACCTGCGCAGAGAGAAGCTGCAGCAGATCGAGAAGCTGGGGCAGGCTGCGTATCCCAACCAGTTCCCCTTCACGCACACCCTCCCCCAGGTGCGCGAAAAGTGGGATTCGGCCACCGGCGAACAGCTTGAGGCCAATCGCACCACTGTCGCCGTGGCCGGGCGCATTATCGCCATCCGGCTGATGGGCAAGGCCGGATTCGCCACGCTCCAGCAGGAAGGCAAGAAGCTGCAGGTTTACGTTCGGCTCGATGCCGTCGGCGAGCAGGGATGGACGCTTTACAAGCTCCTCGACCTCGGCGACCACATCGGCGTCGCAGGCTATCTCTTCCGCACCCGCACCGGCGAGCTCTCAGTACACGCCGAACGGCTCACCTTCCTCGCCAAGGCCATGCTCTCGCTTCCTGAGAAGTATCACGGCCTGGCCGACGTGGAGTTGCGCTACCGCCAGCGCTATGTCGATCTGTTTGCCAACCTCTTGAGCCGCGAGGTCTTCGTCAAGCGCGCCAGGGTGTTGCGCGCGCTGCGCACGTTTTTCGACAGCCGCGGCTATCTTGAAGTGGAAACGCCGATGATGCAGCAGATCGCCGGCGGCGCGGCGGCGCGGCCCTTCACCACCCACCACAATGCGCTCGACATGGATCTCTACCTGCGCATCGCGCCCGAGCTTTATTTGAAGCGCCTGGTGGTCGGCGGGCTCGACCGCGTCTACGAGATCAATCGCAACTTCCGCAACGAGGGCGTGAGCACCCAGCACAACCCCGAGTTCACCATGCTCGAGTTCTACCAGGCCTACGCGAACTACCACGACCTGATGGACCTGACCGAGGAGCTGATCAAGTTCGTCGCGCGGGAAGTGAACGGGACGACCGTCACGAAGTTCAACGGCGTGGAGATACATCTCGGCAAGTGGCAGCGGCTGACGATGCGGGAGTCGATTCGTCGATACTGGCCCGGGGAAGCCGGCGTCAAACCCGCCGACACCGCATTCGAATCGGCACAGGTGATGCAGGCGCGGCTCCATGCCGCCATGAGCTCGCTGGAGAAAGCATTCTGCCAGACCGTGCAGCTCAGCCCCGAGCGCATCTCCGAACTCAAAATCATGCACGGCGCCATCACCGCCGTATACTACGACTCGCTCAAGGGCGCGCCCATCGGCAAGTCCGTCTACAACCTGTTTGAGGCGGTTGTCGAACCGTTCCTTGTCGAGCCCACTTTCATCTACGATTACCCAACCGTCGTCTCCCCGCTCTCCAAGCAGAAGCCCGACGACCCCGATCACGTGGAGCGATTCGAAATCTTTGCCGGCGGCTTCGAGCTGGGCAACGCCTTCAGCGAGCTGAACGACCCGGTGGAACAGAAGAAGCGCTTCGAAGACCAGATCGCCCAGCGTGCGGCCGGCGACGAAGAGGCCCACCAGATGGACGAGGACTACGTCCGGGCGCTCTCCTACGGCCTGCCTCCTACCGCTGGCGAAGGCATTGGCATCGATCGCCTCGTGATGCTGTTGACGGGCTCGAAGTCCATCCGCGACGTGATTCTCTTTCCGCTCATGCGGAAAGAGCAGGGATCAGGGTCCAGAGAACATGGCGGATCAGCCGGCGAATAGGAATATTCATGACACCTCCGATCCTATGTAAGCGACACGGCAGGCAATGGACCGTTCTCGTGTGCCCCCAAGTTCATGAGGCGGTCCGCGCGAGGTCGCCTGAATTGCTCCAATACAAAAAGGTATCGCCGGGGTTCCCTCTGGGCGGCCCCAGTTCTCGTTTCGCTTATCTGATTTGTGCGGCGTGCATTCAGGCTTACAATATCGATCCCGACAAAACCGTGCCCTTTCCGGAGGATGATGCCGCAGCTGCTAAATTTCCGAAAGTGCTGGGGGTCTGTCACGAATGCCTTCATGAATATGAAGGACTTCATGTAACCGCGACCAGGAGCGGCACTTGAATATCCTCTTCGTCGGCGACATCTTCGGCAGTGCGGGGCGTAGGATAGTGCGCGAGCACATCGGCCACGTGCGCGAGGCGCACCGGGTCGAGCTCACCATCATGAACGCGGAGAACGCGGCCGGCGGCTTTGGCCTGACGCCGCAGATCGCCGAGGACCTCTTTGACCTGGGCGCGGACGTGCTGACCATGGGCAACCATGTGTGGGACAAGAAAGAGCTGATCGACTACCTGAACTCTGCCACGCCAGGGGGCCCCGCCGGGAGTGTGGACCGGCCGCGGCGCGTCATTCGGCCCGCAAATTTTCCGGCGGGAACACCGGGCTACGGCGCTTTTGAAAGCACAACCGCGAGTGGCGTGGATTACGCGGTGCTGCAATTGCAAGGACGCGTCTTCATGACGCCGATTGACGATCCCTTTCGCACGGCCGATGCGCTCCTTGCCGGCATCAAGGCCAGGGTGATTGTGGTTGATTTTCACGCCGAGGCAACCAGCGAGAAGGTCGCCATGGGCTGGCATCTCGACGGCCGCGTCACCGCCGTTCTCGGCACCCACACCCACGTTCCCACCGCCGACGAGCGCATCCTGCCCGCCGGAACGGCCTATCAGACCGACGTGGGCATGAGCGGCCCCTACGACAGCATCATCGGCGTCGACAAAGACCTTGTGCTGCACAGATTCTTGACCGGAATGCCGGGGAAATTCGAGGCCGCCAAGGGTAACCCGAAGATGTGCGCAGCGCTGGTTGAGTGCGATCCTGTCACCGGCCGCGCCAGCCGCATCCAGCGCATTATGCTGGGCGAATAGTCCTCATCGGGCAAATCCAGCGCCAGTCCCAACCCGCAAGCAAACCCCAAAAAAGGGGCGGCCCGTAGGCCGCCCTTCATTCGTCCCAGGAGTCTAAGGGTGTTACATTCCGGGATGGTGCGCCGCAGCAGGGTGATGCGCCGGGCTGGGCTTCGCGTGCGGAGCAGCCTTCTTCTCAGCTTGCAGGAAGCCGTCGCTCAACACGATCTGGGCCGACGCGTCTCTGCCGTTCGCCGCAGGAACCTTGGCGAACGTGCTGTAAGTTGCGTCAAGCTCCGTTGCCGGCTGCAGTCCGAGCGTTGCTCCGGCAGCCGGAACATCCTTGCACGATACCGGTTCCTTCAAGTTCACGGTGAAGTCGGCCACCTTGTTGTCTTTGGCGTCTTGCGTCACGGCCACATCGATGGCTGCCACTGCCGGGGCGACTTCAATCTTTTTAATCTTCGCCGACGCCGCAGTGAGCGCGTCGATCGGGTCGGTGTCATCCTTGACGCCGTTGGCCAGCACGTATGCCTGAACGTCCTTCACAGTCGTCGGCGGCTCGGGTACCTTGCCGCAGTCAGCCGGCGTGGTCAGCTTCACCACGTAGTCCTTGGGCTTGGGTGAGGCGGCCAGGGTCACGGTTACCTTAAGCACCGTGGCCTGTGCGCCGATCACCGCGCCGGGAACCGGAGTCTGCTGGCCTTTGAGCAGCGCCCACAAACCGTTGGCGTCCTCGTTCGAGCCGTTGGCCAAGATGTACTCTTTATCCTCGAGGCTCAATTTCTTGGGATCGCCGCTGGTGTAGGCGTGATGCGCAAGCTCCTCAGGCGTCGGCGCAGGCGCAATGGTAAAGCTGGAGGGCGGGAACAGCGAAGACTGAGCCTGGGTCTTGATGGCATCGATCTGCGATTTGATGGCAGCTTCGCCGTCGAGCGTGCCGTGGTAGCGCTTGTACCAGTAGTCCAGCTTGGGCTCGATCTGAGGCTTGTAGGGCGCCGGGGCAAAGTCAAAGGCGCGTGCATAGAACCACACCGCCTTCACCCAATCCTTCTTCGGTCCGGGCTTGGCCAGAGCCTCGGCTAGGTTCAGCGTGTCAACCAGGCCGGGTCCCGCCTGGGTCTGCTCGGCCGGATACAGCAACAATTCCTTGGTGTACTCGTCCACCGCGGCCGCAAAGTCCTTCTTCGAGAGAACATCGTCGAGCGCGATTGCCGAGTGGAAGACTGGATACGCTGCAGTAGTGAAGTTCTTCCACGTTGCATCGTCCATGCCGGCAGGCTTGGTAATGGTCAACCCCTTCTGCGCGAGAATACCGGCGTTGTCGCAGGGCTGCGCGTCCTTCAGGTCGCCCGTCTGCGGGTCGACCGCCTTCTTGCAGTCCCCCACGTCGAAGTAGACCGAGAAGAGGATCGCCTTCGGGTTGCCCGGATCGACCTGCAGCAGCCGCGTCGCAGCGTCCAGCGCTTTGGGAATATTCTTCGCTTGCTGGTAAGCATCGATCAATTGATCCAGAACGGTCTTCTTGACGGTGGTCTGAGGGTAGGTCGTCAGGAAGTTTTCGAGCGCTGCGGCCCGGGCCGCGGGATCGGTCTGTGTGGTGGCGTTTTGATAAGCGTTGTACTGGTCGGCCGGCAGGCTGACTTGGCCCGCGTCTGGTGCCGGCGCCTGCGCTGGCGCCTGGGGAGCGAGAGCAAGGCAAATGGTTGCCGATGCGACCGCAGATGCAAAGACTAACTTCTTCATTCAGTGCTCCTGGGAATTGCTGGAATGGCGATCAATATTACTCAATCTCTCTTGGAAATTACAACCGCTCTGAGCGGCGGCTAGGCGCCGCGGCGACGGTTACTACAATACCACGGCATCCGAGGCAGTATTGGAAGGATTATAGAAACCCGCGCTCCCCCTGACAAGCAAGCACCCCGGGAAAATCTGAGACGGCCGCTCGACCGATTTCCCCCACGGTCTTTCCGAGTCACGCCGGCGAAACTACGGCAAGGCGTTCCAGCGTGAGCACAGTTATATCATCCTCCTGCCCAAATCGCTGTGCCGTGTCAGCAATCTGTTGCGCCGAGTCCGAGCTTACGCGGCGGCAGCGCTCGAAGCCGAAGAGTTCGCCTCCAGCGGCGCGCGCTTCCACCACGCCGTCGGTCAGCAGCGTAAGTTGTGCGCCCGGCGCCATTTGGAATGTTGCCTCGGCGTATTCTGCGTCGGCAGACAGACCCAGCGGCAGGCCATTGTCAATCTTCAGTTCCTCGCCGCCGCAGTAGGGCGCCAGGTGCCCGGCGCTGGCCGCCGTCAATTTGCCTTCGGCATCGGCACGCACTACCAGGCAGGTGGTAAACCCTCCCTGCATGCGGGCCAGCATGCGCTGATTCATGGCTCGCAGAATCTCGCACGGGCTCTGGGTATAGTGCGCGAGAGTGCGGAATGTGCCCACCAGCAGCGAAACCGTCATCGCCGCGGGCATTCCCTTGCCGCTCACGTCGCCGATCACGGCCAGCACCCCGCCCTCGGGCGTGGTAACTACTTGGAAAAAGTCGCCGCCCACCTCGCCAGCAGGCTTATAAACCGTTTCGATGCGGATACCGGGTATCTCAGGCATTTCCGCCGGAACCAGCACCTGCTGGACCAGTCGCGCCGCTTCAAGCTCCAACTTCATCCGCTCCTCGTCTCGGCGGCTCCGGGCAAAACGAAGAATGAGGATGGCCAGCACCGCAATCTGCGCGATGGCATTGGCCAGCACCTGCAGTGAACAGGTGAAGGGCCAACTGATCACATTTTGGTAAAAGTCATTCAGGGCATTGAAGGATGCGATATGCCCGGTAAATATGAGGGTCCAGATAACGCCTTGAAACAGAACGGCCACATATTCTAACGACTTTGGAAAAATCAGGAGGCGGGCATCGAGGTTTCCCCGGCGCGCCGGAAACCAGACGAGCAGCCACGTGAAGACCATCGACGGAATTGCTGCGAGGTAGATAAAGATGATCCAGTTACTTGCGCTCATCCATTGGAAGACGAATGGAAGAAAGGCGAGTGCCCCCAATGCGCCGGTGACAGCGCTGGCCCAGAAGAGCGGGCCCTTGCGCTCGCGCAGGAAGGCCACGATGAAACACGGCCACAGAACGCTGTAGGCCCCGACAACGAGGCCGGCAACCAGGTAATTCGCTCGAAAATCGAATGGCCAGAGAAGGCCAACACTACTGTTCGAGAGGCAATTTGCAGCCAGGCTCAATTCGAGGGCGGCAAACCACAGGTACTCGAACTCACCCCGGCGCAGGAGGAAGAGCCCAAATCCCGCGAGCGCGGCAACCAGTTCGCCAAGGAACAAGGCATTCCAACCGGATCTCGTCTGCCGCTCGTTGAGAAGCCAGAGTTTGTGCTGTTTTTCAACGAGGGCGGCGTCACCGAAGACTAACGGCTCCTGCGGCCCTCCCGGGAAGAATGCGAAATAAGGCCAGTGCCACACGCGGACCGCGACCTGCACGGGCTTGCCTGGAGAAAGAAGCTCGTCGGGTATCGGAACGATCGGGTCGACGCCAGCGCGGTTGATGATTCTTGGGTGCGGCGGCATCCCGCCGTACTCACCTACCAACCTCCCGTCGACGAATATCTGCCAGCTCAATTCAAGATACGGGTCGTAGATGGCAAGGTGGGCAGCTTTGGGGGGTACGACAATTTGGAACCTGTACCACGCGAATCCGGTATAGCCCGCATAACCCTGATCGCTCCACCGTTTGTCGAGGCGCAGCAGTGGCCAGTGCGAGTCATCGAATTTAGGATCGGACCATCGGGAGTCGTCGCCGGTGTGAAAGCGGGCGAGCCCATGAAGCTCGGTCACCTGGATTGGCGACTGGCCAAGGTCGAAGACCTGCGCATGCGCGCCCAGACCGAACACGAGAACAACGGCAAGCAGCCAAATCTTTCGGCGATGCACGGGACCTCTGGGGCAGGAAGACGTTGCAGAGATGATTACACGGCTCGGAGGGACGGGCAATAACGATCTGGGCTACTGCAGCAACCGCACCAGCTCTGCCTGTTCGGCCAGAAAGGCATCGTGTCCGTGCGAACTCTCCATCTCCCGATAATCGGCGTTTGCGCCCGCGGCCCGCACAGCTTCGGCAAACTGCCGCACATCCTGGGCCGGGAAAAGCCAGTCGGTGCTGATACCCACAAAGCTCAGCTTGGCCTTGATCCGACTGAACGCCTCCTCGGCTGAACCAAAACCGCGCAGCGGATCCCACGTATCCATCGATCGCATGATCGAAAGATAGGAATTGGCCTCGAACCGCTCCACAAACCGCCTTCCCTGCTCGTCAAGGTACCCCGCCACATCGAAACGGCCCCCGATCAGGCCGCCGCAGCGGTCCTCAAGCCACGGGTCCTCGCCGTTGCGGTTGGGATTGCGCCCGTACCGCTCCTCGAGCAGCGGCGCCGACTTGTAGCTGATCATGCCGATCTGACGCGCAAGGGCGAGTCCCCGCCGCGGAGGCTTCTGCGGCAGATATCGCCCGCCCTCCCATTCGGGATCCTGCTCGATCGCCTGCCGCTGCAGATGATTCAGCGCCAGCCCCATCGCGCCCAGCGGCGCCACTCCGATAATCAGCGCCCGATCCACGCGCTCGGGAAAGAGGATCGACCACTCCAGCGCCTGCATGCCGCCGATGGAGCCGCCCAGTGTGAGCCGCAGTTTGCGAATGCCGAGCGAATCGAGCAGCTGCGCCTGCGCGCGCACATTGTCGCGGATAGAAACAAGGGGAAAGTCCGGTCCGTAGGGCCCGCCAGTTTCGGGATTCACCGAGCCCGGCCCGGTGGACCCGTAACAGGAACCCAGCATGTTGACGCAGATCACAAAGTCGTGCTCGAGAGAGAGCACTGCACCCGGGGCGAAGATCTCAGGCCACCAACTGCCAACCAGCGCCGAACCCGACAGCGCGTGACAAACAAGTACGGCATTATTCCTCGCCGCATTCAGCCGGCCGTACACGGCGTAATGCAGCGTGGGACAGTCCAACGAGCGCCCGCTCTCAAGCGCCAACGGCTCCTTGAGCACAAAGTCGCCTTCGTAGGTGGGCGCAATCGTCTTTTGTGGCGGCGACGCGCCGCTGCGATTGAATGAGTCGGTCGTCATCTCTTTCCTAAGCTATCAGCTTCCAAGCGGAGCTTGCGATGTCAGCGGCGTTAGCGGAGCTTGCACAAACCCAACCCAATGTTGGCTCCAGGCCCCTAGCCCCTAGTCCCTAGTCCCTAGTCCCTAGTCCCTGCCTTTATCATTTTGCCGCAACCGCCTCGCCCGTCCCCGCAAACGCATGCCCGTTGGCAACCTCGATGGCCTGATCCAGGTCGGCAACGATGTCGCGAATGTCCTCAATGCCCACCGAGAGCCTCACCAGCCCCGGAGTCACGCCCGTCGAGGCCTGCTCCTCGGCCGAGAGCTGTTGATGCGTGGTCGAAGCCGGATGAATCACCAGCGACTTGACGTCGCCGATATTGGCCAGCAGCGAAAACAGCTTGAGTGTATCGATCAGCTTCTTGCCGGCGTCGTATCCGCCCTTGATGCCGAAGGTGACCAGCCCGCCCGCGCCGTTGGGCAGATACTTGTTCGCCCGCTCGTAGTACGGGCTCGACGCAAGGCCCGGATAGTTGACCCACTCCACGCCTGGATGCCCGGCCAGATGTTTTGCCACTGCCAGTGCATTCTGCGAGTGCCGTTCCATGCGCAAGTGCAGCGTCTCAATGCCCTGCAGCAGCAGGAACGCGTTGAACGGCGAGAGCGCCGCGCCGGTGTCGCGCAGCCCCTGGACGCGCGCCTTCAAAATAAATGCGAGCGGCCCGAACGCCTGCCAGTACGAGAGCCCGTGATACGAGGGATCGGGCTCAGTGAACTCGCTGAAACGCCCGGACGCCGCCCAGTCGAACTTGCCGCCGTCCACAATCACGCCGCCGATGGCCGTGCCGTGCCCGCCCAGAAACTTCGTCGCCGAGTTCACCACAATGTCCGCGCCCCATTCGATGGGCCGCACCAGCGCCGGCGAGACTGAAGTGTTGTCGATGACCAGCGGCAGTTTGTGTTCGTGCGCAATTGCAGCCAGCCGCTCAATGTCGGCAATGTCGAGCTTGGGATTGCCCAGTGTCTCGGTATAAATGGCGCGTGTTTTGTCAGTGATGAGGGCGCGCAGGCCGTCGAAGTCGTCGGCGTCAACGAATTTCACCGCGATTCCCAGCCGCGGCAGCGTGTAGTGGAACAGGTTGTACGTTCCGCCGTAGAGCGACGTGGTCGAGATGATCTCTTCACCCGCTTTGGCCAGGGTGGTGATCGTCAGCGTCTCGGCCGCCTGGCCCGACGCGGTTGCCAGCGCCGCTGCGCCGCCTTCCAGCGCCGCCACGCGCTTCTCAAATACGTCGGTGGTGGGGTTCATGATGCGCGTGTAAATGTTGCCGAACTCCTTGAGGGCAAATAGCCGCGCCGCATGGTCCGCGTCGTTGAAGACATAGGACGTGGTCTGGTAGATGGGCACGGCGCGAGCGCCGGTGGTGGGGTCGGCCACCTGGCCGGCGTGCACGGCGAGAGTGGCAAGCTGCTGCTTCGTTTCAGACATCGTGATCTCCTTCAAATCTCTCTATAAGATCTGCACCGCCGGTCCGAAGTACCGCCGGTCTCCTGACCGGCTGTAGTGCGGGCTTCCCTGCCCGCACCGAATCCCGGATCACTGCCAAATTCCTTTGGCGGCGCACTCAAACAACAACGGCCCGTATCCTTTTCCGGGACCGGGCCGTTTGACTTTGAGAATCGGATGCGTCTAGCGCATGTGCCGCACACGAGTCCCACGGACGGGTCCCCACGCCATACACATACACATGGCCATGACCCCAGTTCCGCATTCCCGTGACTTCAGCATAGTAGGCAGTATCAAGGCGAGGCCGCGCACCTGTCAACCGATTACCCATTCACCCCTTCACTCCTTCGCTGTTTTACCGATTCACTGCTCAACTGTATTTCTGATCCCTGATCCCTGACCCCTGATCCCTATTCTTCCGGCTTCCACACATACGCTCCCGGCTGCTCCAGCCCCACGTGCGCCAACACGCGATACGCAAACTGCCGCGCCATCTCAACGGAATCGGTAGGCCGGTTGTAGAACGCCGGAATGCAGGGGAAGATCGTCGCGCCGGCCTCTGCCGCCAGCGTCATATTGCGCAGATGAATCCGGTTGAACGGCGTCTCGCGGACGCACAGGATCAGCGGCCGCCGCTCCTTGAGCGTCACATCGGCCGCGCGCGCAATCAACGAATTCGCCAGGCCCAGCGCAATGGCCGCCAGCGTGCCCATCGAGCACGGCAAAACGATCATCCCATTCGATGGATGGCTGCCGCTGGCAATCGCTGCGCCGATGTCGACATCGGAGTGCTGCACAATCTTCTTCGGCTTTGCGCCCAGCAGCTTTTCAAGGCACTGCGTGCGGCCACTCACTCCAAGTTCTTCGGCGATGACACGGAGCGAATTCTCACTCGCCACAAAATGAACGCGCTCAACGCGACTGTCAGCCTCCAGCGCGCGCAGCGCCTCGCGCGCAAGGATCGCCCCCGAAGCCCCGGTCATGGCCAGCGTCAGCCGCACTTCGCCCGCCGGCCCGCTGCTCTTACTGAATTGTCTCGCTCGCGGCATTGTCCTCTATTCCTTCGTTCCACTCCTGCATCATGCGCGCGTACTCTTCTGAGTGCCCGTACTTCTCCAGCCGCCTCATCTCCTCGAAGGCCAGCGCATGCTCGCCCGCGCCCCACAACGCCCTGAACAGCATCACCGACGAGAGCTCCGACTCCGGCTGCAGCCTCACCCCCACGCGCCCGTGCTCAATCGCCTCGCGATGCTTGCCTGCGCGCGACAGAATCCAGCTCATGTAGCTGTGCACCAGCGACGCCTCGGGGAACTCCTCAACCAGCGGCCGGAAAGATGCCTCAGCTTCGGCGTGCCGGCCATTCGCGTCCATCTCAATCGCCTCGCGAATGGCGACCAAAACCCGCTCCGCCGCTTCGTCAGAAATCTGGCTCATGGCTGTCTGCTCTCCCGGCCCACGCTGCATTCTCCCGAAGTCGCGCCCTGGACCCAGCACTCCTTGGCTCCGCGCTTCATCTCGCGCCGTAGGCGAAATGTCTGCTAGCCTCGCGCTTCGTCTCGCGCCGTAGGCGCAACGGACATTAGCCCCGCGCTCCAGCGTGGGGGTAACGGTCCATTGAGAGCCGCAGTCCCGTAGGGACGGTGCGGGAAATTTCCCCTCTTGCGGTACTATACTAATCCGCTGCCGCTCGCCAACTCCGTACGCCCCCGCGAATTCGCCACCCCACGGAACAAACGACTTATAATTCCCGTACCACTAAACGGAGGAATCGAATGATGGTCAAGAGATCGACCTGGTGGGCCACCGCAGTCGGCACCGCCGTAGGAACGGGCGGCTGGTTACTCGGAATCGGCAGATTCGTCTGGCCCGCCCATCCTGGCTGGGCGCTCTTTTGGATTACAATCGCCGCAACCATCATCACGCAGATCGCGGTCGAGCTCGAAGTCCGCCACAACATCGCCCGCGCGCAAAACGCGCAGCCTCCCAGCTCGCCGAAGGCCTGAGGCCATGGCCGCAGCTCGAATTGCTCCCGGACCGGCGTCAGCGTAGGGCGCCGCCTCCGGCCATCGCGCGAAAAAACTGACCACTCATCACTGACAACTGACCACTGGTCTCACTCTTCCAGAACCCGCCTGAAAATCGCATCCACATTGCCCAACTGCCGCGCGTAATCAAAGGTCTTTTCCAGCCTCTCCGGCGTCAGCAGTGCTGTAATCTGCGCGTCCCGCACAACCTCCTCGCGGAAGTTCAGATCCTCTTTCCACGCCCGCATCGCGTGCTCCTGCACCAGCCGGTACGCGTCCTCGCGCAGCATTCCCGCTTCGGCCAGATCCAGCAGCAACTGCCCGCTGAAGATCAGCCCGCCAGTAGATTCCAGGTTCTTCTTCATCCGTTCGGGATAAACCAGCAACCGGTCGATCAGGTCCGTCGCCTTGGCCAGCAGATAATCCACCAGGATCGTCGAATCCGGAAAAATGACCCGCTCGACCGACGAATGAGAAATGTCCCGTTCGTGCCACAGCGGAATATCTTCCATCGCCGCCTGCGCATTACCGCGAAGGACCCGCGCCAGCCCGCTGATCTGTTCTGAAGTAATTGGGTTCTTCTTATGCGGCATCGCCGACGAGCCCTTCTGACCCTCGCTGAAGTACTCCTGCGCCTCGCGCACCTCGGTCCGCTGCAGGTGCCGCACTTCAACCGCAATCTTGTCGAGCGTGCTGCCGATAATCGCCAGCGTGGCAATGTAGGCCGCGTGCCGGTCGCGCTGGATCACCTGCGTCGCCACCGGCGCAGGCTTCAGTCCCAGCCGCGCGCAGACTTTTTCTTCTTGTTTTGGACTGAGATGGCCGAAGGTTCCAACAGCGCCCGAGAGCTTGCCCACCCGCATGTCCTCGGCCGCAGCCTCAAAGCGCGTGAGATTCCGCTCCATCTCCGCGTACCAGTTCAACAGCTTGAGCCCGAAGGTCGTCGGCTCCGCATGGATGCCGTGCGTCCGCCCGATGGTAGGCGTGTGCTTGAACTCGAGCGCGCGCCGCTTCAACACCGCGAGCAGCGCCTCAAGACCCCTGCGAATCAGTCCCGACGCCTCTGCCACTTGCAGCGCCTGCGCCGTGTCCACAATATCGTTCGACGTGAGCCCGTAATGCAGCCAGCGAGACTCAGCATCCAGCCCCTGCGCCTTCAAACTCTCCGCAACGGCCGTCGTGAAGGCGATCACGTCATGCTTTACCTCGGCCTCAATCTCGGCCACGCGCACGGCAGTAACGCTGGCCTTATTCGCGATGGCCTCGGCCGCCGACGCCGGCACAACTCCGTCCTCGGCCAGAACCGTGCTCGCCGCCGCCTCAACTTTAAGCCAGCAGCGGTACTTGTTCTCATCCGTCCAGATGCGGCCCATGGCCGCACGCGTGTAGCGCTCGATCAACGGCAGGCTCCTTCAAAGACTCTCTCGTGCATCGCGGCTCATAAATCGTGATTCGTGACCTGCGGCGCTACATCGTCGGCTGTTCACGACACACGATCCACGATCCACGAATCACGACCTCAACCCCGCGCAATCCCCAGTCGCTTATTCAACTCATCGATCAACAACCCGCGCCCCGGCCTATACGGCTGGAACCACTCGCCGTCAATCACCAGTTGCGGAATGGCCCGCTTGCCCACGCGCCGGATCACCTCGTCCGACGCCGCCGGATTGGCGTCCACGTTGATCTCGGTGTACTCAATTCCATGTGCATCAAGAAACTGCTTCGCGGCCCGGCAGTCGCGGCACCATGCCGCCGTATAAACCTGCACTGTCATACTCTTATTTTAACTGCCGTTCGCTGCTATCATCTGTGACAATGACCGGTGTAACTATGACCGCAGACCAGATCCGCCAATTGCTCCGCCTCGAGCCCCACCCCTTCGAGGGCGGATGGTACCGCCGCACCTACACCTCCGACGTGAGTGTCGCCCTGCTGCGCGGCGTGCGGCCCTACGGCACTGCCATCTACTACCTGCTTGAAGAAGGCGCATTCTCTGAGATGCACGTCCTCGCCTCCGACGAGATCTTCCACTTCTACCTGGGCGACCCCGTCGAGATGCTCCAGCTCCTCCCCGACGGGGGCTCCGCCCTCTTTACTCTTGGACCAGATTTGGAGGCTGGTCAGCAGGTCCAGCTCGTCGTCCCCGCCGGCGTCTGGCAGGGAACGCGCCTCATCGGCGGCGGCAAGGTGGCCCTGCTCGGCTGCACCGTCACCCCCGGCTTCGACTTCGCCGACTACCGCAATGGAACGTGGGCCGAGCTGACTGCCGGCTGGCCTGCGGAAGCGGAGAGGATCAAAAAGCTGACGCGAAGCTAGGAGCGCAAAGACGCTGTCCAGAGGTTAATGGGCTCAGTTAGCGGGGATTTTCTGCGTTTAGTCCTTCTGAAAACACGGCCAATCGGTTGGATTCGATTTCGGCGGTTTGCAAGGGTCACCCGCTGGGAGCACCTTGAAGCTACGGACTGCGCGCACAACGAGCTTTGTCGTTGCGTTGCTGTCCCAACCTGGATGATAAATCCTCTTAATTGGCTCAGGCAGCCTTTGGTCGGGTATTGGCGGTCCATAGAATTCGCCTTCGAACACTACCAAAACCGGCGCGCCGTCGCCACGGACTCCTTTTGCAGTGTTTGGCTTATCAACCATTCGCCACATACGATCTAGCATCTTGCGGTCTTGCACCTGCTCAAAATCCAACATCGTGGCCCGGCCGGAGCAATGTGCGACTACCAAGTACTCCCCCTCCAGGCCCGCAAGAAGCACCCCTTGTACTTGAACCTCTTGTCGTTGTCCCGGTTTCGCATCCGCCTGAAGTCCGCAAAGTGAGGGCTCATCGAGATGCGACTGGCTGATGCCGGCCCGAGCCATGACAAGAATAGCGAAGAGTGCAAGCGCTTGAGATTTGTATCGCATTTCGCAGCCGCCTTCGAAGCGATATAGATTGACAAGGATGCGTTACCGAAAGAAAGGTCCGCTATTGAGTCATCGCCCAATTCTACCGCCGCTCGCGGAAGAACCCCCTCAGCAACTCGGCCGATTCTTCCGCTGCGATCCCCTGCTCCACCTGCATCTGGTGGTTAAGCGCGGGATGGTTCAAGACGCTCAGCACTGAACCAGCCGCTCCCGCCTTGGGGTCGGCCGCGGCGAACACTAGCCGGTCGATCCGCGCATGGATCATCGCCCCGGCGCACATGGCGCACGGTTCAAGCGTCACGAAAAGCGTGCAGCCGTTCAGGCGGTAGTTGCCCAGCGCCGTCGCCGCCGCGCGCATGGCTACGATTTCGGCGTGGGCCGTAGGGTCAACGTCGCGCAGCACGCGGTTCTGCCCGCGCGCCACAATCGCGCCCTCGTGCACCACCACCGCGCCGATCGGCACCTCGCCGGCTTCGGC